>Ga0210406_10000142_pt1 | contig 109367 bp, 81 predicted proteins | sample IncBWC30MmetaG_FD_155454 | JGI IMG/M metagenome (GOLD analysis project Ga0210406, IMG submission 155454) | Forest soil microbial communities from Barre Woods Harvard Forest LTER site, Petersham, Massachusetts, United States - Inc-BW-C-30-M | ecosystem: Environmental > Terrestrial > Soil >... | reverse complement strand
ACCCGTCCACGGATGACTCCGAACTGCTCATGAATTGCCATGTAGGCAGGACTGTGGAGCACGCTTTAAGAGCTGAAGAGTCCAAACTTTAGTGTTCCAGAAAGTCCGCGAATGCCGGGTCAGAAATCGAATCCCGATCCACTGAAGGCCCCGCGAAATTATTGGTGCTTTTTGCATTTTTGGGTTCTGGCTTGACCACTTCCATTCTGCTCGGCGAGGCGGTCCGAAACAGCATGTACCATCGTGATCTCGACACGTCGGGCTTACCCACTGCAAACTCTTCGAAATCGCTGAGATTTAACCGTTAGCCCCCCTCCGGGAATATTTGGAGGCGTAGCTGGACGTTAAAAATCCACTCTGCCTGGAGAAACAAGTGCCCAATCTAAGGAGAAATTCTTTCATCGCTTTTTTGCTTACGAGCTTCGCCTGTGCGGTCCTGTCGCCCATTTTGGCGCAGGCCAGCACTGACGTAGTTTTGCACGCCTCAAAGGCTCCGGTACGCGCGGGAACCTGGGCGGTGGTTGCCGATTCCACGGCGGCCGGCGGTTTTGCGATGGCAAATCCCAATCTCGGTGCTCCCAAGGAGACCACCCCGCTGGCCAACCCGAAGAATTATTTTGAGATGACTTTTCCGGCGTATGCGGGCGAGGCATACCATCTATGGATTCGCGGCAAATCGGCGGATAATTCTTACCGCCATGATTCGGTTTACGTGCAGTTTTCTGACAGCGTAACCAGCGCTGGAAGCGCGGTGGATCGAATTGGAACCAGGTCCGGAGCAGCGGTTGCTTTGCAACGGTGTAATGGAGCTGCCGAACAGGGATGGGGCTGGACCGATAACGGATGGTGCGGCCTAGGGGCCAACGTTCTTTTCAGCACCACTGGCACTCACACGATCCGAGTGCAGGTGCGTTCGGATGGGTTCTCGATTGATCAGATTGTGCTTTCTCCGCAGACCTATCGTACTCGCGCACCAGGCGTGCGAGAAAACGACAAGATTATCCTGGCTGCCAACCTCCCGGCACTAACGGCGATTGTCAGTGTTTCTCCTAGCCCATCGTCCGGATTTGCACCTCTGGGCGTAGATTTCGCAGCAAAAGTCTCCGGCGCCAAAGCCCTGAGCTATAACTGGAATTTCGGCGATGGGCAGACCTCGACCGAGGCAGTGCCCTCCCATCTCTACCAGACCGCAGGCAATTACACCGCCAAGGTCACCGTTAGGGATAGCGCCGGCGGCAAGGTCAGCGCCTCGAGCCTCATTGCAGTCAATGGATCATCATCCGGCGGGAGCAAGTTTCGTGCGGTCCAGGCCAACATCTCCTATGGTGGCCACGGTACCGACAACATCATCAATCTGAATCGGACTACGGACTATTTGGTGAAACTGAACCCAGACGCTGCCTCGCTCAGTGAAGTGATTGGCGGCTACAACGACCCGGTATTGATCACCGCTTTGATGGAAGCGAAAACGGGCATCAAGTGGTACAACTACTACGTCCCGAAGTTTCCAGGTTGCCCGGAAGGAGTAATGATCCTGTCGAAATGGCCCATCGTAAGCACGGCGGGATACTTCATGAGCTTCCAGATGCCGATCGCTGAAGCTACTCTCGACGTTAACGGGAAGCACGTCAGCTTTTTTGCCACTCACTTTCAATGGCCTGAGGGTGCCGATGCTGAACGGCAAGTGGAGGCGACTCAACTGGTTGCTTTTGCTGCGAGATTTCCGGAACCGCGGATAATCGGTGGAGACTTGAATGCACAGGTCTACACTTCAGCGGTGAATACCATTCTCGAGCAGTACGATGGAGGATGGGACGCAGCGCTGAGCAAAGGGGTTGCCACAGCTTATCCGGCGAACCCTGCCAGCACCAACACACGCACTCGAAGAAGCCGAATTGATCACGTCTTTTATTCCAAGGGCGACAGCGGCATCTCGGTAACGGGAGCGGAAGTTCCCGATCAACGCGCCCCTGGAACAGCGTCGAAGGTGGTCGTCAGAATCGGTACGACTGACGATGAGGGCGTTCGTCCGTCGGACCACAACTTTATGGAGGTTACTTTGGCCTTGAATTAACCGAAGGGAGACGAAGGTTCTCTTCAGCGCGAATACATTACCAAACAAAAGGGGCAACCACGAGGTTGCCCCTTTTGCTGTGCCCTTTGATCTTTGATCTTTGATCTTTGATCTGCCGATCTTCACCGATACGTGAAAATCAACGTGTGGAGTACAAGAGTACACAGAGTAGAAGAGTACGAAGCGCGCCCAAAGCCGGGCGTGTTCCCGGCCGCCTAATTAATTAAGGGAATTAAGGTCGTGTTGAAATGTTGAAAAGCGATATGAGTAGTGAGTGATGAGTTGATGAGTGATGATGACGGAAGTTCGTTGGCTAAGGACTAATGAAGGTCACGCGACCCCTTTGAATTAGGCGTGGGGGGAGAACTACGAAGGGGCAACCGTGAGGTGCCCCTTCTATGCGGTCTTGCGATTGATCCGCCGATCTTCACTGGGCCGATCTTCACTGGTAGGTGAAAATCAGCGTATTGCTCTTTTGTCCGTCTGGATTCACTACCGTAACGGCTGAGGTTCCAGCGGGGTTAGCCGGGGCGGTGACAGTGATCGAGCTGCTGCCAGACGAGACGATGGTCGCCGGCTCGCTATTGACGTACACCACGGCTCCAGATTCGAAGTTCTTGCCGGCAATGCTGAATTGTGTTCCTCCGGCAACTGTACCCGAACTCGGTGACAAAGCGCTGATTGAGGGTGCCAAAACGAACGTGTAACCGGCAGTCAGCCGGTTGGTTCCACTCCCGCTGTCAATTACGCCGGTGGCAGGATTCATGTTGGTGACCACCACATCCGCTGCGCCAACCGCATGGGGAGGCGTGGTGGCGATGATGCAGGGCAGCGGTACTCCCGATCCGCATGCCGTGGCACTGTTTGTAACCGTAATCGTGGTGGCGAGCGTTCCAGTGCCCACAGGGGGCGGCTGGCCTCCGAAGCTGACGACTGCACCGTATTGGAAGCCAGTGCCGCCGACCACGAGCCGAGTTCCGCCACCGTAGCTGCCGCTGGTGGGCGATACCGTAGCCGGAAGCGGCGGACCCCACGGATTGACGTAGCTGTAAGCCGCTTTCAAGGTGACTGGCGGGTTATTCGGGTTGGTCACGACGACATCGGCTTGCGTGCCCGCGGTTCCAGCAGGCGTAGTGACCGTAAGCGAACCCGGACCTCGGTTGGTCACTGTGGCAGGCGAGCCTCCGATGGTGACGGTCACACCCGCCGCGAAGTTGTGTCCGGAAACTGTAATCGGCGTTCCACCGTCGGGTGTACCCGAGTTCGGTACCACGACATTCAACACGGGCTGAGTAGAGGGTGGAATCGAAGTGTAAACGAATCCTCCCGCCAACGAGCCGCTTGTACCGTTCGGATTCGTGACCGTGATTTTTGAGGATCCTCCAACCTGGGGCGGCGTAGTCGCTGTAATTGTCGTACTGTTGACGACCACGACCTTGGCGGCAGCCGAAAGCCCGAAACTCACTGTCGCGCCCGGCGCGAAATTCGTTCCTGTGATTTGCACAGCAGTTCCGCCAGCCGCAGGCCCCGTGGCCGGGCTCAGGGAGGTGACGGTGGCGCCAGAAGAAGGAGCCGTGCCACCGGTTGTGAAACTCCAAATAGGACCGCTGTTGATCAGGTTCGCCATCGTTTTGGAGACAATTTTCCAATGATACGTCGTATTCGGCGCTAAGCCGGACAGTTTGAACGAACCTAACCCGTGTTGAGGAGGTGGATCGGGAGCTCCGGTCACGACGTTCGACGCAATGAGCGTTGGGTTAATCGCCGTGCTCACGTAAATATCGTACTGCTGACCCCACGGACCACCATCCCAGCTGAGCGTCACATTTTGGCTCTGGCCAGTCGCTGCGTTCGCCGGACTTTTATACACCGGTACCGATGGGCCGACGGGCACGAATGCCGCGTACTCCTGAGGCGAATTCCAGCGCCGCTCAAACTGATTCACGAACCACTGGAAATACCAGGGTTTCACTGTATACGTGGCAAAGTAGTTGTGTTCCTGCTGAGAGTTAAACGAAGGCGAGGTCCAGTTCGATGAACCCCAGATGGCCAGACCTTGGCCGTAAACGAGCACCGACTTTTCATGATTCTGCCCGGCGTGTTTCGTGATTTTCAGCGGAATGCCCGCCATGAACATTCGATCGACGTTATACCGATCCCACACCCGAGCGGTATTCAAGTATTCCGATGTATCGACGATCATCCGGATCGGAACACCGCGATTGTGCGCAGCGATCATCGAGTTCGCGATCGGAGCGTTGGTGATGCGGAACATATCAACGTCGAGTTGCGTTTTCTCGGCATTGATCGCGTCCTCAACCTTGGTTCCATAATTATCCTGCCAGCGGGAAGAGGGAAGGAAATTCATGCCGCAGCCATCGGGCACGGCGGAACAAACCTCAGACTCGATCGGATACGTGGCGTACGAAGGAGTGAGCACCATTCCAGAGGTGTTCGCATAATCGGCGTAGTTGACGGTATCGACCCACCACTTGTCATACATGGTGCGGAAGCTGTTCACAATGGAGGAGTCGTCCGTGAAGAAGATGGCTTCATCTACATAATTCACATAAGGCGTGTAAGGGTCCATTTCCGCCCGGCTCAAGTTGGCGCCGCTGAATTCCACGATTCCTTGCCCCGCGAACAACGCCATTTTCCAGTGCAGGATTCCATCCTCAACCCGCTTTCGCATGGGAACCGCTGGAACCATGGTGGCGAGTTGCTGGAGAATCGCGAGATTCGGCGCGTGGGAGTCATCCGCCCGAGGATCCACCAGCATTCTTACCTTTACGCCCGCTTTGATTTTGTTGATGAGGGCATTCTCGATTAGGTAATCATCCATGAACCAAAACGCGATGTCGATTTGAACGTTTTCATTCTGGATGAGGGTGACTAGCGGGGCCCGGCAATCTTCGAACGAGCCGTCGCAGAGGCGCTCAGAAGCCCTTGCAGGGGTGAAAACAAACACCAGAAAAGCAAGCGAAAACGACGAAATCCAGAATGTTTTTTTATTTTTACGAGTCATAAACTCCCTGGGATACTCTTCGATTGACACTACCCTTGCGATGGCGCTTGCACGCAGAGTTCCACATCCTTTGACGTCCCAAGGCCTGCAGCTGGTTGCCATTAAAGATGTTCGTTGCGTCCGACCCGTGCGCTATCTCCGCGGGTCCGGGCGGTCCAAACGATTGCGCAAAAGTAGAAGTTTGTTTCTCTGTTAATTGAACGAGGGTAGTTCTAAAACCTTGTAAAGTTCTGTAACTGCACGGTCTGTCGCGGTCCCCGGCTCGTAGAACAGTTCTCTAGCCACTGCCCTGCGCTGGGAAGAAAGGCGGTGCGGATCGCTAAAAGCCCCTTCTACCTCGGCGACCACACCCGCGGTATCGCGAGCGGTTGCCGAAGCATCCACCAAGAGCGCGACGTAGTCTGGATGAATATTGGTTCGCGCGATCAGTTCCGGCATTTCAATTCTAATCAGCGGGCGATCCAGCAGAAGAAACTCAAACCCGGCAGAGCTATGGTCGCTGATCATCACATCGGCTGCGACAAGGTAGGGTGTAATTGTTCCTCGCTCCGCCAGGTGTCCACCGCTGTTTCGAAGTATCGGGGTCAAGCGGCTTACCCAATCGGTTCCCCCGGAATTTCGCGGATCAGGATCGCGCGAGTTGTCATGCAATTTTACAATCACAGAAAACCCGGCGCTTCCGAGTTGTTCAACCAGCTCTTCGCCGATCGCATTCAGTGACGAATAGGGCGTCCAAGTGGGAGCATACAGAACGGTGCGACGTGAAGGATCCAGGCCCAGCGACCGGAGAATTGCGTCTCGCTCGAGCGAACCATCCACCAGGCAATCCGCTTTGGGCATTCCCACGAGGCGAATCGCCGGACTGTCGGCATCAATAGCACCGGAGGCCACAAAGTTATTCAACCGCCGCTGGTTAATGAAAAACAGCCGATCCCATGTTCGCAGCGAACGCTCAGGACGGTCGTACACGTTGCCGTATTTGCCGGCGACTCCATGAAACGTTTGAATGCGGTTTGTTCCCCGTGGCAGATTCGCCCAAACGAAATCGGCGGCAAAGTAGGCATCGAATTTCATGAGCGCTGCTCGCCCTGGACTGATGATCCGAATGCCCGCTCCGGCTTCGGCAAAGGTGCGAGATGCATGGTTTGGACGAACCGTGGAGGTAAAGAAAAGCTTTATGCGGGGATCCTTCTGCAAACGCCGATGAATAGGCGCGATCATGCCGAATTCCATGGGCAGTCCGCAATCCATGAGCACGAGGCGCTGCTCACGATTCCGGAACCGCTGCCAGCCGGAATCCAGGGAACGGACCCAGCGTACCATTGACCTTCTCATGCCGGCGGTGCTCCCTCGGCGAGCTTGGTTGCCGGATGCACCTCAGAGCTCTTCGCTTGCGGGCACGGCATGCAGAGTTGAAAACGCAGGAATTTGCGGCAAAATTTCTTCCCGGGCGCGCTGTAGATCCTCTGGAAAATCAATTTCGATCCACGGATAGCCGCGGGTGCTAACAACGTGCAAAGCGCGTTTCTTGGTGAATTCCAAAAAGGCGCGTGGGGACCAGCTTCGAAGAGCGCCATGTGCAACTAAACTCTCCAGTTCCTCCGCGAGTAGGGCCGCACCCGTCGCACCAAACTTTACCATTCCCACATTCTCTCCGTCCGCCTGATCTGGATCCATGCTCTTCGAGATGTCGAGCAAAGTCCCGTCCCGCACCTTGACCTTCATTTCTTCGTCACCGTATTTCGTCCCGTTGCGATACGAAACCACGACTGCATCTTCATGCTCGTTGCTAACTAGATCGCTCATCAGCTGAGGATGGAATAACACGTCGGAATTGAGCATCACGAATCCATCCCCAAAAAAGTGTCGTGCGAGCCAGAGGGAGTACAGGCTGTTTGTTTCAGCGAAAATAGGATTCTCAATGTAGGTGATTGCACAACCACAGGTGCGCCGAATGTGCTCTGCGTGGAAGCCAACCACCACCGCGATTTCACTGATTCCGGAAGCTCGTAAATATCCGAGCTGGCGTTCGATCAACGTCGTGTCCCCCAATTTCACGAGACACTTCACCGGTTCCTGATTCGCAGGCTCCAGTCGTGCGCCTTTACCAGCTGCAAGGATGATTGCTCTCATGTCGATGTCTGAGAATAGATGAAACTAAGTTTGATTCGGTTGTGGCCCCGCGAAGTCGCCGGAGTCCTTTCCTCGGCCGGTCGGCTGGTGGCGGTCCTTCCAGCGTTGCCGTAGCACCCCCAGGAAAAACCAAAGCTTCAGCTCGTGCTCAAAGGAAGCAATCTTCTGGCCATTCCGAGCTGTTTTGAGGCAAGCGATTCCGGACCGAAGGAATGAGCGATACATGTAGAGAGGTGTGCCGAAAAGCAGACGAACCTTGGAAAAATCGATGTCGGTTTCTTCGGGGGCGCCCATGTCGATGGGACGCTGCTGATAGAGCAGGGCGCGGCTGACCCCATGCCAATAGGACCATCTGCGAAAATATCGCTTCTGCAGCCGGTCAGCGGGGATGACATGGTGGAGAACCATCTGGGGAGCGTACATGCCTTTCAGCCCGGCGTCGCGAGCTCGTAACATCCACTCCCGCACCTCCTGCCCCAATAGAGTTCCCGCCTTGCGACCGACGCCGACGCTCCAGAGTCCGGCACGATCGAATGCCTCGCGCCTGAAAGCCAGGTTCACTCCGAGTGGTGCATACCGCTTGCCGAACTCCACCCTATCCGGCCCGAAATCCTGGAGCGCGATTACAGCCCAGTGAGGCCCGCCCTTGTCGGAGAGCCAAGGTGGCTTGGGAATTCCCCAAATCGGCAAAACTTTTCCTCCGACGAAATCGCACCGATCCTGTTCGAGCGCCGCTCCAGCCTGTTGTAGCCAGTCGGGCTCAAACCGCACGTCGTCATCTGTGGTCGCCACTATTTTTCCCTGGGCGGCCTTGATGCCAGCGTTGAGGGCAGCGCTGCGCCCGGCTTGAGCCTCAAACAAATATCGCAACTCGACCGGGAAATGGGGCGCCGCATCGCTCACAACCTGGCATGTGGCATCTGACGAATTGTTGTCCACCACGATAACTTCCCACGTACCAGGTTGGTTGATCATCGCCAGACTCGCTAGAGTTTTTTGCAGCTCGCCGGCGCGATTGAAAGTCGGTATCACCACCGAGAATTGTATTGGCGAAAACCGCGGCTCCATTTTCTCCTGGGTGCTAGACATTGCTGGAGGGGTGGAGTTCAAGCGGGGCGATGAACAGTGCCGACTGCACTGTAGTATTCTAGCGCAGTCCCTGCGGTCCGCTCGTATGGTCTTGACCTTCTGAGGAACCGCAGACTCGAGCCTTCATGTTGCCGATCATTGCAGTAAGCCATCTCGCAAAAGAGTACGACCTCCGGCGATCGATAAAACATGAGAACTTTCGCGAATATCTGATTCGGAAGCTTAGCTTCGCCTCTGCACAACCAGCCGCGCGACGCTCACCCGAGGGGCGACGATTCCGGGCTCTTGACGACGTCAGTTTCGAGGTCGCACAGGGGGATGTAGTCGGGATCGTGGGGCGAAATGGCGCGGGCAAGAGCACGCTGCTAAAGATCATTTCCAAAGTAACCGATCCTACGAGCGGCACCATCACCCTTCGCGGACGACTGGGCAGCTTGCTTGAGGTCGGCAGTGGATTTCATCCGGAGCTGACCGGGCGAGAGAACGTTTATCTCCATGGCGCCATCCTGGGCATGAGCCGAGCGGAAATCGTCAGTTGCTTCGACGAGATTGTGGCTTTTTCGGAAATCGAGAAATTTCTCGACGTTCCCATCAAGCGCTATTCGAGCGGAATGTATCTGAGACTGGCATTTGCCGTAGCGGCGCACCTCAAGACAGAAATTCTGCTAGCGGATGAAGTCCTGGCGGTCGGTGATATTGCCTTTCAGCGAAAGTGCTTGCGCAAAATGAGGGACGTCAACCGGCAAGGAAGGACGGTGCTCTTTGTATCGCATAATATGGCGGCCATTTCAGAGCTTTGCCGCCGCGGCATCGTGATCGACGCTGGCAAGTTGATATTCGATGGTTCCGTGAAAGAGGCAATCCAGCTTCATACCAGCATGATTTTCAACACGCAAAGCGCTCAGAGTCACATCATCAATTTGGTCGGAGCCCTCGACCGCCGGTCTCCACAGGGAAAGTTCTTGCAGGCGATCGAGCTGTACAGCAATGATCAACGACCTCTTCTCGAAGGCATTGCGGTCGGGGAGAGTCTGAAGGTGCGGGTGCACTTCGCTCTCCCGCATCCCACTTCAGCTTTTAATGTGGGTTTAGGATTCAATAATACGTTCGGGCAACGTGTGTTTACCGCGCACACCCTATTTGAACCTCATATGGATCACGCGCCGGTTGTTGGTGAGCAGGTGGCAGTGTGCGAAATCCCAAGCTTGACTCTGCTTCCAGGCGACTATGTTTTGCGTGTCTGGCTGGATATCGGAAATGCCGAAGCGGATCTGATCGACTCCGCCGCGAGGATTAAGGTGGTGGAGTCGGATTACTACGGCAGCGGCAAGCTGCCAAACGATGGTGCTTTCGTCCTTGAGCAACGCTGGTCGCAGGGCACAAGGGTTTGAGGAAGGCTCATGACCTGCTCACAGGCTTTTCCATGTACCAACGGTGTTTCAGAACGAACGTTCCGTTCCACGGGACCCTGCCGGTGCCGTAATAGTCAGACTCAATCATGACCAGGCGAGCGGCATCATTGACCAGATCCGCTTCCGCATTGTCGATTTCGAGCGAAACGCACAGGCTGTATTCGCCCGGGGTAAGCGTCAGGCTGGGAATATCGCAGATAAGAACTTGCGGTCCTAGGAGACTTCCCGCGGACCGGCCAGGCGCGAATTGAGTGGCGGCGGTGAGCACGCGCTGACCGTAGGCATTGTTGAAACCGAGACCGACATTGAAATTTGAGGTGAGGTGGGGTAGCTCAAAATGCACCCGCACCTGGAAACTCGCACCGATCTGCAGGCCTTCCACCAGGGGCTGGCTTCCGTTGCTGTAAAACTCCAACTGTCTCAGTAGCACAGACCGTCGATCTGCAGCCGCTGTCAGATCGATCACATGTCGAGTGGAATCGCGTGCGCCAGAAATGCCGCCCAGGTAGTGACGCACCGCATCTTTTGACGTGCCTTCGAACGCCAGTCCGCCTTGATCGAGTACGATGCCGCGGCGGCAGAGGTTTTCGACGGCGGCCACGTTGTGCGATACAAACAGTACGGTCCGGCCCACCCGGCTGAGTTCGTTCATCTTACCCAGACACTTCTTCTGAAATGCAATATCCCCAACTGCGAGCACCTCGTCCACCACGAGAACTTCGGAATTCAGGTACGCAGCCACGGCAAAAGCTAACCTGACATGCATGCCGCTGGAATAATACTTCACGGGAGTATCGAGAAATTTTTCGAGCTCGGCGAAGGCGACGATTTCGTCGAAATTGGAAATAATTTCAGGCTTCCGCATCCCCAGGATGGCGCCGTTGAGGAAGATATTCTCCCGCCCCGTCAGTTCAGGGTGAAAACCGGTGCCCACTTCCAGCAAACTGGCCATTCGCGCTCGCACCACTACACATCCTTCGGTGGGTTCAGTGATTCGCGAGATGATCTTCAGCAGAGTGCTTTTGCCCGCGCCATTGCGCCCCAGAATTCCGATAACGTCGCCTTGGGCAACATCGAAACTCACGTCTTTCAGCGCCCAGAAATGTTTCTCAGTTTCTTCCGAACCGTGGTTGAAGCCTGGGGTTGAGGAAGCTGGGGACGGCAATGTTGGCGATAGTATTTTGCGCAGACTTCGTCCCAGAAATGATTCGGGCTGAAGGATATATCGCTTAGACAAACGATCGATGTGGACAATTGGCAGCATTTCAGATGATGTCGGCGAACCTTCTCTCCATCCGTCGAAAGATCAACAGGCCGGCAACAAAGATCGCGAGACTCATCGCCAGCGACAATCCCATGATGGGCCAAGGGGAGGCACTTCCCAGAAGAGCGTAGCGAAACCCCAATACCACGCCCGTCATTGGGTTCAGGCCCATCAGAATTCGCCAATGCCCGGGAATATAGCGAATGGGATAAATGACGGGAGTCACAAAAATTCCCATCTGAATGAGAAAAGGAACGGCGTATTTCACATCTCGAAAGCTGACGTTGAAAGCCGACAATATCAATCCAGAGCCCGAAGTAGCGAGCACTGCGGCCAGGGTAAAAACAGGCAACCATAGCAATTTCGCTGACACTGGCCAGCGGTAAAACAACATGAGCAGGAACAACAAGCCCAAGCTAAGAGCAAGATCCAGCAGCAGAGCCCCGATCGCGCCGAGCGGGATAAAGACTCGTGGAAAATAAACTTTCGAAATGAGGGCCTGATTGCTCACCAGGCTGTTGCTGGACTGCGAAACGGCAGTCGAAAAAAATGTCCAAGGGGCGAGTCCGGCAAACGCAAATAGGGGGTACGGCGGCCCATCGCTGCTCACGCCCGCGAGCCGGTTAAAGATAAACGTAAGAATAAACATTGCAATCAGTGGTTGCAATACGGCCCACAGTCCGCCCAGCAGCGTTTGGCGATATCGAATCTTGATGTCGCGCCACACCAAGAACGCAAGCAACTCGCGGTATAGGAAAATCTCTTTGAAATCCACAGGCTGCCAACCTGTGCGCGCGCGAATGGTCACCTCAAACGAAGATGGCATGGTCCTCCTGGGGGAAAGATCATTTTGGTCGGAATCAATATTCGCCGCTTGGCATTGTGGTTCGGCCTTCGAATTGAAGGCGTGGCGCCAAGAATTGTAGCAGTTCGTTCTTCCGCAAAAGCGCCGCTGCGAGGCAGCGTTATGCGGAGGGTTATGCGTAGATTGCGAAGGTGCGTCTCCGCCAGGCCGCCTTCGATCCTGTTTCGTGTTCAGCTGGCTCGTGTCCAACCGTTGCAAAAACCCGAAACCGGGTTATATTGTGTTCTCTGCTTCGAAGACTCATCCGCCGGTCGCGGCTCGCGGGACTGATGTCGGGAAACAGGTAGCTCAGCATGCGATTGGACGTCATTCTGCCGACCTACAATCGGCGCCAGCTTCTAAAGGTCACGCTCGATAGCTTGCTGGCCGCGGAAGTTCCCCCCCATTTAACCGTGTCCGTAACTGTGGTGGACAACAACTCGAGCGATCCCACACGCGAAACGGTGGCAGCTTATCAGCCAAATTTTGGCGGGCGGCTGCACTACGTCTTTGAGAAGAAGCAGGGAAGATCGCATGCTTTGAACGCAGGCATTACGTCCACCAGTGGCGATCTGGTGGGGATGATCGATGACGATGAACAGGTCGATCAATCCTGGTTTCGTCGCGTCTACGAAATGTTTTCCAGCGGCGATGTGGATTTCATTGGCGGTCCCTGTAAGCCCAATTGGGTTTCGAGTCCGCCTGCTTGGCTGCCGCCCAGTCAAGTGGGAGTGATCGGTGTGGTAGACGCGGGCTCGCAGCACGTTTATGGAACAAGCGAGGCGTTGTTGATGGGCGGAAACGCTGTCGTCTCGCGAGCCGTGCTCGAAAAAGTCGGCCTGTATTCGACCGACTTGGGCCGCAAGGGGAAGCGCCCGTTGGCAGACGAAGATAGCGAGATGTTTCGGCGTCTGCTGGCGGCGGGAGCAAAAGGAATCTATGTCCCTGATCTGATTATTTACCACTATATTCATCCCGATCGGCTGACGAAACGCTATTTTCGCTCCTGGCACTTGTGGCGCGGCGTATCCTCCGGATACTTGGATCGCAGCCATCCCCAGCCAACGCCCTATCTGCTTGGCATTCCGCGGCATCTTTTCGGAAGCGCGGCACGAGGGTCGGTGCGCCTGCTCACGCGATGGGCGAGCCGCAGAACAGATCCCGCCGGAATGTTCGCCGACCAACTCAAGATTGTGGATCTAGTTGGGTTTTTCTTTGGGAAACACTTTTATAAGCCGACCGATACCTAATCGCGCGGCTTCGGTTTAGCGGTAAGCGGCCCGCTCGATGTCTGCCCGGCGAAGAAATCTCGCCAACGCTGCCGCAAAAAGCCGCCGAAGTGGCGCAGTTGCATCTCATGGGCAAAAGCCAGATCCGGGTTCCGGATACTCGCGAGCGTCCATCCCCAAGCGTGCTGGAACGCGCTCCGGTAGAAATGGGCGGGCACACCGAAAATTCTGCCGATCTTGGTTCTCTCTACTTCGTCTGAGCGCAGGGCAGCGTAGAAGCGGCCGTGGCCGGCGTGCCATTTGCGGTGATACTGCTTTTCCAGCCGCTCCGGTTCAATTTCCGCCGTGACCACAAGCGCCGGTAAGTAGAGACCGCTGCTGTCTGCGCCCCACAAGCGCAACAGCAGCTCGTGATCCTCCAGGGAACCAATCCCGTTCTTGACGCGCTGGAACTCAGTCTTGAACAGCCCCACCTTTTCAAACGCTCGTCGTCGGAAAGCAAAATTTGCCCCAATCAAGCAGAGCTGTTTGCGGGAATCGACAAAGAACGGCTCGTCGCCGTAATCCAGCAGAGCCAGGGGCGCCCAGTTTGCTGGAGTCAGCCAGGAGGGCGGCGCCGTGTGCCATCGTGGCACCACTTTACCTCCCAGAAAGTCAATCTCGGGATTGGCCTCAAAGCCGTTCTTAATCTGGCGAATCCAGTCCCGAGCGACGCGAACATCATCATCGGTAAAGGCTATGATGGAAGCTTTGGCATTCGCGATTCCCCGATTGCGACCGTAGGACAATCCCTGCTTCGCTTCAAAAAAATACTTCAGTTTTTCGGGGTTCTGTGCTGCCAGGGATTCGACCAGGTGGCGGGTTTGATCGGAGGAATTATTGTCTACAACAATCACCTCAAAGTCCAGGGGCGCATCGCTTTGCGAAAACAGCGCCCGCAAAGCCTCCGCTAGAAGCTCGCAACGGTTATAGGTGCTAATAACGATCGATACGTCCAATGCGTCTCCTCGGGCCGGATTCTAATCGGTTCAGCGGATTTATTACCGATTGTGTATCAGAATGCCACGTTTATGGGTCAGGGTGTGCGGTGGCGCGAGCCCGAGCCAAAACGCACTTCGCGGTCTGGCGCTCACCGTCCACACGGGAAAGGGGTCGCAAACCTTCGGTCCCCGACCGAGGAGTTATTTCAGTAATATGGCAGCGTGCTCCTGGCCTTATCCTAGAGGTAGGCCTCCAATGCGTGGAGAAGCTTGTGGGTTCACCCCTTTGAGAAAAATATTTCACATTTTCCCTTGGTGGTTCACAAACCAAAGCCTTGGAGTATCCCGGCTACGGCCTTTCGTCGTTGCACTTGTAGTCATTCAAGTCATTGAAAAAAAGGTAGATAGTAGACATTCATTATTCGTGGTCGCCGACCAAGGTCTTCGGCAATCGTCGTGCTGGTATGACACTCTCAAGGGAGTCTGCGGGGCGTATCATCACCACGCTCACAAGGGCAAAAATGGGCAAACTATTGCCTAACACGGGAGATGTCCACGGCGAAAATCCGGCCGAACTGGCGCGGTCTTTCGTCGAAGGTTTGAGCGCCAGTATGCGGCCGGTGGAAGCCGTCATCCGGGAGCTTTCGCAGAGCGATGTGCCCGTCCTGCTTCTGGCCGAGGCCGGTGCTGGCAAACATGCAACTGCGCGGCGGATTCACGAAATGTCGCGGCGCAGCGCACAGCCGTTTCGCTGGTTTCAGTGTTCTACCCTGAAGCCGGAGGATTTGCGCGTTACGGAGTGCAACGCGGAAGGGCCATTAGGGGCAGGAACTATTTTTCTGGAAGAGCTCGCCGCGCTGAGCGCGAGTTCCCAGGCTTGTTTCAGGGATGCGTTGTTGCGGGCTTCAGGCAGCGGTCTTCCCAGCGGATGTTCCGCCAGATTTATTTGTGGCAGTGCGCGCGATCTGGAAGTCGAGGTCAAGGCCGGTCGGCTTCGCGAAGATCTGTATTACCGCATTAGCGGAGTGTGTTTGCGACTGCCTCCGCTGCGGCAGCGAAAGGAGGACATTCCGTTGCTCATAGCGCACTTTCTCGGCAGGTACGCTCAGGAGTTTCACCGCCCGATTCCGGAGCTCAGCACGGAGATGCAGCGTCTCTTTGAGGAATATTCTTGGCCGGGAAATTTACGGGAACTGGACAACGCAGCTCGCATATTGGTGGCACTCGGAGACGAGCACCTGGCCATGGGTGGTCTGCGGGCGCTCTTGCACAAGCCGTCCGCTGCAGGCAGCGCAAGCGGAATTTCGTTGAAAGCCGCGTCCAGGGCAGCCTCGCAGGAGGCTGAGAAGGAGCTGATCCTGAAGGCGTTGACTCGCACGCGATGGAACCGACGTCGAGCCGCTGAGCAGTTGCAGATCAGCTACAAGGCGTTGCTCTACAAGTTGAAGCAGATCGGATATGAAGGTCACGGAGCGTAGTAACTCCGCCGGAGAAAGTATGAAGAACGTGAGGAAACTGGGCTTGCTGCTGTGCGTGCTGGGGGTGGCGGCAGGAACGCTAGCGCAGTCGAGCGATAAACCCAAGACCGGGGGTCCGGAGGCATCGTCGGACTATGTAATCGGGGCCGACGACGTGCTCCGCATTTCGGTGTGGAAGGAGCCGGAACTTTCCGAGCAGCTGCCGGTGCGGCCGGATGGCAAGATCTCGATGCCGCTGCTCAATGACATTCCCGCCGCCGGACTGACTCCGCTGGCATTGAAGGATTCAATCACCGAGAAACTGAAGAAGTACATCGCTGACCCGCGGGTGACCGTGGTGGTGACGGCCATGAACAGCCAGCGGATTTTTGTGACCGGAGAAGTTGTGCACAGCGGACCGATGAATTTGCTGCCGCAAATGACAGTGTTGCAGGCGCTGGCCCAGGCTGGTTTTACCCAATTCGCCAGTCTCAAGGCGATTTACCTGTTGCGGACCCAGAACGGCAAGCAGCAGAAGTTGCCCTTCAATTACAAAGACGTAGTCAAAGGGAATCACCCGGAACAAAACATTTTCCTGAAGCCGGGCGACACTTTGGTGGTCCCGTAAGGACGCGATGAAGAGACTTCAGACCGCTTGGAATCTGCTCATGTTGCTGGCACTCGCGCTCGGTGGAGCGTGGGCTCAGGACAGTTCCGCGCCGCCTCCGGTCCCGGAACCGCCGCCGCAGAGTGCTTCGCAGGAGCCCGTCCCGGCTTACGGGCAGGAGAATGCGCCGCCCACAGTCAGCGAAAACCCGCCACTTTCGGGGCTGGATTTGCCTTCGCTCGAGCCGCATGCCGCGCCCTTAAGTTATCTGCAACCGGGAGCGACGCTCAGCCAGTCGGCCGCGTCGAACGCGACCGGCAATCTAGGTGGTGGCGGATTCAGTTCCATCACGCGTGGGCTGGGAAGCCTAGCTCTGCGGCGGCTGTGGAGCAATTACGACCTGGCGGTGGATTACGCCGGCGGAGTCGCATACTACAGTCAGTCAAGAGGAGGCTTCCAGTCATTGCAATCGATGAGTCTTGTCCAGAAGATTCTCTGGAAGCGGGGACAACTGTCGCTGCGCGACAGCTTCAGTTATCTGCCAGAAGGCAACTTCGGCGGGTCTTATGGCTCCATCGGTTCGCAGGGGATCGGTTCGCTAGGAAGCAGCGGTTTTGGCAGTTTTTTTGGAGGCAGCAGTCTGGGGAGTCTCGGATTAGCTCCGCACATCCTGAACGTAAGTGTGGCGGATATCTCGGAAAATCTTTCCCCCAAGTCGGCGGTCACAGTGGCCGGCGGATATGGCTTCACGCATTTTTACGGCAAAGACACCAGCGGCAATTCTTTCATTGGCAGTTCGCAGGTTTCGGTCCAGGCGGCATACGACCGTATCTTAACGCCGCACACCCAGGTCGCGCTGCTGTATGGATATCAGGCATTCGATTTTTCGGTTGTGGGGTCGGCATTTCATGCCCACCTCATCCAGGGAATGTACGGACACCGCATTACCGGTCGGATGGATCTTCTGCTCGGCGCAGGGCCGCAGATCATCCTGAGCGACACAAAAACCGCAGTTTGCAGCCAGATCCTCGTTTCTCCGTTCTATTGTTCACTTTTCGGGGGCACCTTGGTCCCCGCAACCGACAAGAGCACTAGAGTCGGAGTCTCGGCCCAGGCTCGTCTGGGCTACCAGTTTCGGAAAGCATCCCTGCATCTGGAGTTTCGTCGCCTCGATACCGCCGGGTCGGGCTTCTTTGCCGGAGCGCAAAGCAACATTGTGTCCCTCGATGCGGTCCGACCGTTGTCGCGAATCTGGAGCGCCTTTGTCAACCTGGGATACGCGACAAACACCCGCTTGCAGCCCCTGGCACAGGTTCAGTTGAACGGTTGCGGGAGCTCTCAGTCGAGCCAAACGGCGTGTCCCGCCAATAACGCAGGCTCTTACAATTACGGTTTCGCCGGGGTGGGGGTGCACCGTCCGTTTGGACGAGAGTTCCGCGCCCATCTCAGCTACCAGTTCAATGAGCTGTCGTTTCCCAATTCGTTCTGTGGAACCGGTTCCTGCAACCGCATTTCGAACCAGAGCTTAGTAACGTTTGGATTGGATTGGACCCCACGGCCGATCCGGATTGACTGATTCTCAGGGCCGGACGAGTTCGCGTTCTTGCCAAGAGCAAGGATTGGGCACGCGGCCAGAAGGAAAACGAGCATGACTCAGAATCGCGAATTAACGATGGACGACTATCTGGCGATGTTGCGCCGGCGGGCGAAGGTAATTCTGATCCCGGCACTCCTCGCACCCCTGGTGGGATTCCTGGTCTCGTACGCTTTTGCGCCGAAGTACACGTCCCAGGCGTTGATCCTCGTGGAAGGACAGAAAGTTCCCGAGACCATGGTGCAGCCGGTGGTTTCCCAGGACCTGACCGCTCGCGTGGCGACCCTGCAGCAGCAGGTACTGAGTCAGACCCAACTGGAACCGATTGTCAAAAAGGTTTACCCCCACAAAAACAGCCAGGAAATTGGAGAGGTCATCGACAACATCCGGTCGAACATGGCGATAGAACCTGTGATCACCGATTTATCGCAGATTGGCAAGAAGAAGCCGGGTCAGCAGAACAGTTCGGTGCCAGGGTTTTATGTGAGTTATATGGCGTCAAACCCTCGCGAGGCTCAGCAGCTGTGTAACGAACTGACGTCGCTCATCGTGAACGAGAACTTGAAAGAGGTTGCCGCGGCCGCCAGCGGCACCAGTGAGGTTTTAAACCGGGGCATTGAAGACGCTAAAAATAATTTGGAAACCCTCGGTGCCAACGTGGCTACGTTTAAAAAGCGGTACGTGGGACAGCTGCCGGACGACCAAGAGAACAACCTGAAAATTCTGATGGGCCTGAACTCGCAGCTGGATGCGAACACTCAATCGCTGAACCGAGCGCAGCAGGACAAATCGTATACCGAGTCGATGCTGGCGCAACAGTTGGCAGCATGGAAGACGTCGGGGACCTCCACCAATCCGCAAACGCTCGAAAAGCAGCTTTCGGGTCTACAGTCGCAACTGCTTCAGTTGCAGGCGAACTATACCGACGATCACCCGGATGTGATCAAAACCAAGGCCGACATCGCGGAAGTAAAGAAGAACCTGGCCGAAGTCAACAAGGCATCGGATTCCACCGAACCCAGCAGCGATAAGGCGTCCGCGTCCGAACCAGCGGAGATCAGACAGCTGCGGTTGCAGGTCCACCAATACTCGGAACTGATCTCGGCGGCGACGCGAGATCAGAAAAGATTGCAGCAAGAGATCGGAACGTACCAGGGACGAATTTCGCTGAGCCCCGCCATCGAAGAACAATACAAGCAATTGGCACGCGATTATGACAATGCCCAGAAAACCTATCAGGAGTTGCTGAGCAAGAAGAGCACAGCCGATCTGACGGTGAAGATGAACAACCAATCGGAGGGGGAGCGGATGTTTCCCTTGAACCCAGCCAATCTGCCAGATACGCCAAGTTTTCCTAACCGCTTGTACTTTGCCGCGGGAGGTCTGGGTGCAGGTTTGGCCTTGGGGCTGGGGGTAACGCTGTGGCTCGAGCTGCGTGACAAGTCCATTCGGACCGAAGCGGACGCTGAAGCCGCTCTCCAGTTACCTATGCTGGTCGCAGTGCCTTGGGTTGGAGTCGCGGTTGCGAAAAACAAAAATGGCAAGTTCTGGCATAGAAGCAAAGAGCCGGACGTGCAGAAAGACAGGCTAACCGTCTAGGCAGAACAGGCCGCGGAAACAACCATGTACAAAGAGTTCTTCGGACTACGGGCGAACCCGTTCAACGTCAATCCGGACCCGCGTTATCTGTTTCTGACGCGGCACACGGAGGAGGCGCTGGCTTGCCTGACCTACGGAATCCAGAGCCGGAAAGGCTTTGTCCTGCTCACGGGGGAAGTGGGTACGGGCAAGACCACGCTCATCAACAAGTTGTTGGAGTGGCTGCGCCTGCAGCAGGTTGCGACGGCGTTCATTTTCAATTCCCGCCTGAACGTGCCTCAGTTCCTGGACTACATGATGGCGGACTTCGGCATTCCATGCGATTCCCGGGCCAAAAGCCAGGTTCTGCTGCGCCTCTATAACTGGCTGCTCGATCGCTACCGGGCTGGAGAGACTGCGGTGCTCATCGTCGACGAGGCCCAGAATCTCTCGGACGAAGTGCTGGAAGAAATCCGCATGCTCACCAATCTTGAGACCTTCACGGAGAAGCTACTGCAGATTGTCCTGGTGGGACAGCCGGAGCTGGAACAGAAACTAAAACAGCCGCAGTTGCGTCAACTGCGGCAACGCCTGACGTTGCGGGCGAAGACGCACCCTCTGACCCTCGATGAAACCAAAGCTTACGTACAGCAGCGTCTGCGAATCGCAGGGTCCAATGGACAACAGATTTTCGAACCCGAGGCCGTGGTCGCGATCCATCGTTACGCCTTAGGAATTCCGCGCGTGATCAACCTGCTCTGTGAGCATTGCCTGGTGAGTGGGTTCGTGGATCAACAGAAGATTATTGGGCCGGCGGCCGTGGAGGGGGTAGCACGGGATTTCGATCTGGGCGACAACGCATCCGGCATGGTGCCGGTTACCGCACCCACACCTGGACCGGAAAAGTTCGATTTGGTGGAGGCGTTGCGTTCGCTGGCGACACTGGCGGACCGCCTACGCCAGGAAGACAAGGACCTCCCCGACGAAAGGAAATTATGAGCCGAATTCACGAAGCGTTAAAGAAAGCTGAACAGGAGCGGGCTGCGAGCCAGGGAGGCACGGCGCAACCCAGCTTCATCGCGGCGCACGTGGCTGATCCCCCGGGATTCCCGGAGGAGTCCGCAGGGAGCATGCCAGCGCCTCCGTCAGGGAATCCGATGCCGACTTTTGGAAGCCCGTTCAGCGTGGATGGATTGCTGGCTCGGTGTCCACCGATGGACTGGAAGCCGGACCTGCGGACCATGCTGTTCATGAATGGCGATGACAGCGCGCGCGGCACAGAGGAATATCGCACCCTGCGTTCCCGGCTTTATCACGTCCGCGAGAAAATGACGCTGAAGACTCTGCTCGTGACCAGTGCTCTGCCCAAAGAAGGCAAGTCGTTCACAGCTTCGAACCTGGCGCAGGTCATGGTGCGGCAGCATGGACGGCGCGTGCTGCTGATCGATGCCGATCTTCGCGGACCGCGGTTGCACCTGATGCTGGGCACGACGCCTGGACCGGGCCTCTCCGACTACCTGCAGGGAAAAAACGACGAGTTCTCCGTCATGCAACGAGGTGCAATAGAAAACCTGTTCTTCATTCCAAGCGGCACCGGAATCGAAGATCCATCCGAACTGGTTGCCAATGGTCGGCTGAAGATGCTGTTGCAGCGAGTCGAACCACTGTTTGACTGGATCATTATCGATTCCTCGCCCGCCATCCCGGTTTCCGATGCCAGCGTGCTGGCGAAAGATTGTGATGGAGTGTTGATGGTCGTGCGTTCAAACTCGACGCCGTCGGATGTGGCCCGCAAGGCGTGTCAGGAATTTCCCGAACGATCGTTGATCGGGATTGTGCTGAACGGAACCAGCGAGGATGCAGCACCTTACGCACGCTATTACTACGAGGCATACGAGAGAAAAGGGACCACGATCAAGTCGTAAGGGGGGGAAGTGATTCGGCTTTTCAACGTCTACTACCCGGCGCGGACCTTGGTGCTCCTGGTCGGCGAAGCGGTGATCGTGGGGTTCTCCTTTGTGCTGGGAGCGCTGTGGAACAGCGATAGCATGCTGCGGCTCAATAACGAAATGTTTATTGAGGGCGGGTATCTGAGAATCCTTGGTGTCGTCGGCATTGTTTTACTCGTGTCTCACGGTTTCGATCTCTACGATTCATCCACCTCCGGCACCAAACTCGAAGAGACCTTCCGGATGCTGTTTGCCTTGGGCCTGGTAGCGCTGTTGCTGGCCAGTGTGACCTACTTTTCGCCCGGTTTTCTGCCGGGAAAGAACTCGGCCGTCTTCGGAGTGGCCATCTTAGCCGTTTCTTTGTTCTGCTGGCGCTCGGCCTATGGCTGGCTGGTGTGCCAGCCTTTTTTTTGTGAGCGGGTCTACGTCGTGGGCACCGGAGACCGAGCGCAGCGCCTGCTGAATGGATTGCGCCAAGTGGGCCTCGGCGTCGAAGTGGTGGGATGGACGGGAAACATTGAAGGTGCACTTACGCGCGAAACCGTTGCCAACCATCTGGTCGGCTTGGCTCGCGATAAGGGAGTACACCGCGTGATTGTGGCCATGCCGGACCGGCGTGGGACGCTTCCCGTAGAAGAGTTGCTGGCCTTGCGGCTCGCCGGAGTGAAGGTAGAGGAAGCCACGTCATGGCTGGAAAGGATCACCGGACGAATCGAAGTTGAGCAGTTGTATCCCAGTTGGTTAATTTTTGCTGAGGGATTCCGGTTCAGCATTCTCAACCGGAGTCTGAGGCGGCTCTTGAATGTTACCGCCGCCCTGTTCGGGCTGGTCCTCTCGCTGCCGTTGTTGCCTTTCATTGCACTCGCCGTGAAACTTGGCTCCGCGGGGCCGGTCTTCTACCGGCAGCAGCGCGTAGGGCAGGGGGGGAAAGTTTTTTATTGCTACAAATTCCGCACTATGCGGAAAGATGCGGAAGCCGACACTGGCGCGACCTGGGCTAGCGATGATGATCCGCGCATTACGCGCATGGGCAAATTTCTACGGTCTTCGCGGCTGGATGAAATTCCTCAGTTGTGGTGTGTGCTGAAGGGGAACATGAGTTTCGTTGGGCCGCGGCCGGAACGGCCGGAGTTTGTGGAATGGCTGAGCCGCGAGATTCCGTTTTACGGAGTGCGCCACGCAGTGCGTCCCGGGATCACGGGATGGGCCCAGATACGGTACAAATACGGCAACACGGTGGGAGATGCACGCGAGAAGCTGCAGTACGACCTGTTTTACATCAAGAACGCTTCGGTAGGGTTGGATCTGCTGATCCTGTTTCAGACCATCAAGATCGTCCTGCTCGGGCGAGGAGCGCAATGAGCTGGCTCTTCTGGAGTGCAGCGTTTCTGATTGCCTATACCTACGCTGGTTATGCCGTGTGCTTGTGGTTGCGGGCGCTCGTCTCCCCTTGGCCCATACTGCGCTCGCCACAGCAACCCTGCGTGTCCGTCGTGGTGATCGTGCGCAATGAAGAGCAGCGGCTGGAAAGCAAGATGCGGAATCTGCTGGAGTTGGATTACCCGCCAGAGCGTTGCCAGATTGTGGCGGTCTCGGATGGATCGACGGACCGCACGAATGCCATTCTGCGCCAGTATGCGAACGATCCGCGAGTGCAAGTGTTGATGAACCAGTGGTCACGCGGAAAAGCATCCGGTTTGAACGATGCCGTCCATCTTGCTACCGGCGAGGTGATTGTTCTCACCGATGCTCGCCAGAAGATTGAGCCCGGTGCGATACGCCTGCTGATGGAGAACTTCGCGGATCCGGAAGTAGGTTGCGTGAGCGGTGCCTTGATGTTGGGTGACCCCGAGTCAGGCGAGGCGGGCAAGGGTATGGGTCTGTATTGGAGGATTGAAAAAAAGATCCGCGACCTCGAGTCGGAGTCGGGATCAGTTGTGGGTGCGACCGGAGCGCTCTACGCCGTGCGGCGGGAGTTGCTGTCGGAGGTGCCGGAAGGAACCATTCTGGACGACGTCTACATTCCGATGCAGGTCGCGCGGCAGGGCAAGCGCGTGGTTTTCGACGATCGGGCGCGAGCTTGGGATAGTCCGGACTTAGGCAGTGGATTGGAGTTCGCGCGCAAAGTACGCACCCTGAGCGGAAACTATCAACTGGTGCAACTAGCGCCGTGGATTTTGAGCGGCCGCAATCCGCTGCTGGCGCGGTTCGTGAGTCACAAGTTGCTGCGCTTGGCGGTTCCGTTTGCTCTGGCTGCCATGCTAGCCGCTTCTTTATGGCTGAAGGCTCCTCTGTACCGGGTGGCATTGGGTTTGCAGTTGGCCTTCTATGGACTTGGCCTTGTGGCCCTGGCACGCGTGCCGAAGGCGGGCATGATCGGACGTGCGGCCGATGCCGCCGCCACCTTCATGCTGTTGAACACTGCGGCCCTGGTAGCTTTTGCCAACTTTGTGGCGGGACGGAAGACGGCGTGGAGCCGGTGAAATTTATGACACTCATGATGAGGCTGCTCGCTGCCGCCGAGTTCCACAGGCAATCGTGCCGAAATCAATTCGGCTCCGAACCCGTGGCCTTGCGGTTTTCGAGTGCTGCCCATGCGGCGGTAGAAGACCAAGCGGCAGATTGGGAGCAAGAATGAACCAGCGACCAGGCAGGATAGAACAATTCCGGAGGTTTGCCGAGGACCCTAAGGTTAGGAGCAGCCTGGCGTACCACGCGCTCGTTTTTTTTTCCCTGGTCTACTTCGTGCGGCCGGAAGATTTTATTCATGGACTCACCGTGATTCCCATCGCAAAGATCACGGGCGGGATTGCTTTATTTGCGCTGATCTTTATCGTTCCCGCCAGTGGCCGCCACAAGCTGACCCTCGAACTGAAAGTTCTCCTCCTGCTGTTAGGCCAAATGATCTTGTGCATCCCCTTTGCGTCATGGCGGGGCGGCGCTTTCGACACCGTGATCAACAAGTTCTCCAAGGGGGTTATCGTCGCGATCCTAATCTACATGGTCTCGACCTCGGTGAATGAAGTACGTAAGCTGCTCGCGATTCAGGCAGGAACCATCGCGGCGCTGACCGTGCTCTCTGTGTTGGTTCACCATACCCAGGACGGCCGGTTAATGGGCATCCAGAAGGGCATTCTAGAAAATCCCAATGACTTCGCCATCAACATTGCTATTAATTTTCCATTATGTATCGCGTTTTTCTTTGCCGCAAAAAATTCTTTGGCGAAAGCATTTTGGGGAGTCAGTCTCATCTTTATGATGTGGGGTGTAATCGCTACCTACTCCCGCAGCGGTCTGCTTGCGATGATGGTAACCGTGGTGATTTGCATATGGGAATTTGGGATCAGGGGCAAACGCACGTCGGTGTTGGTAAGCGCAGTGTTTATCGGGATGATCGCAATCGGAGTCGTCATCATCACCCCGAACTATCTGACCCGTATCGAGAGTATGGTTCTTGGCAACATTGAAGGCTCGGGCGATAAAGGTTCCCTGGCGGCCCGTCAGGAACTGCTCAAGCTAAGCCTGACTACCATGGTTACGCACCCCATTTTCGGGATCGGGCCGGGCGACTTCCAGAGCTACACGCAGTCCTGGCATGTCGCTCACAACACCTACACCGAGTTGGGAGCCGAGGCTGGTGTGCCCGCGTGTTTTCTCTTTCTGTTGATGCTGGTTCTTTCTCTTCGCAAAATAAGGCGCGTTCGAAAACTGCCCGGGTATGAATCGAGCGAAGACATACGCCTCTGGACCAGCGCCCTGTGGGCGGCGATGGCGGCTTACATGGCGGGAGCTCTGTTTGCTTCAACGGAATACAACCTGTTCCCCTATTTCATGGTGGGCTACATCTCTGCCGTTTATCAGATCGCCGGTGTCGCACAGGGTAGGAACAATCCCCCCCCGGACAAAACCAGAAGTGGAGACAAAGGGAAGTATGGAAATGGTGCAAAACGCGAGCGGGAACTGGCCTGGAGTCGATAGCGAAATCCTGGCTATCTTGCGCTGCCTGGAGTGTCGGAACCAGCTGGACCAGCACCCTGACGGACTCGTATGCTGCGGCTGCGGAAGGCAGTATCCCGCGCTGCATGGCGTAGTCCGCTTTGTCGATGCCCAGGCTTATACCGGCAGTTTTGGATTTCAATGGAAGATCCATGCGCGTACGCAACTGGATGATGCCGAGGACCATCGAAATGACATCGCATTTCGCCGGCGTACGGGATTCCGGCCTGAGGACCTGGCGGGAAAACTGGTGCTGGACGTTGGTTGCGGCATGGGCCGGTTCGCGGAGGTGGCGACCCGCTGGGGCGCGCACGTTGTTGGCATCGATCTGAGTCTGGCCTCTGAGGTCGCCGCCGAGAACCTGGCGGACCGCGCCGCCGCCATCTTCCAGGCGGATGTATTTCAACTGCCCTTTGCCGAAGGCAGTTTCGATTTTATCTACAGCATAGGCGTGCTGCACCACACTCCCAACTGCGAAGATGCGGTCAAGATTCTGCCCAGGCTTTTGAAACCGGGCGGGCGCCTGGCCGTCTGGTTGTACAGTTCCTATAACCCTTGGTACCGGATGAGCGATGTCTACCGCAAAGTCACCCGACGCCTGCCGCAAAAGCTTTTATACAAACTCTGCTATGGCGTGATTCCGCTGTATGGAGTACATCAGGTCTTGCGGAAAATCCCGCTCGTCGGAAGGCCGGCAAGCGCAGTGATCGCCTGGGTGGTCCCCATGTCGTTCAACAAAGATCCGGAATGGCGAGTTCTCGACACCTTCGACTGGTACTCGCCGTGGTATCAGTCGAAGCACTCGTATGAGGAAGTTTTTCGATGGTTCGAGAGCTGCGGGCTAGAAGATCTGCGGGTCGAAGGCGAACCAATCTCGGTGAACGGCCGAAGGCCTTTGCGCTGATTTATCGCGAACGTCTACGGTTTTGAATGCATCAAACAGCTGCGATGAGCGAAGAGAACAATCGGATGGGAGCCGCCGCTCGGCCAGCGGCGGGGACTGGCACGCGAACCCGCCTGTTCCAAAAACTGTCTTACGGGCGTTGGCTGCCGAGCTATGCCTGGCAAAGGCTTACTCGACCCACTCCGCGCGGCACGGTGCATCTGATCGTTGCGCTTGCTGATCACTTCGAACCGGCCATTGTGCCGGAAAATGGTCGATCGCGCGCCGCCTTTTCCGAACAGGAGCGCCGCGTGGAACACTGGTGCTCCGCATACCCGCGAGCTGTGGATCGGTGGCGCGACCAGGAAGGGCGGCCGCTGGTACACACTTACTTCTATCCTGCGGAGCAGTATGACCGAGGTTTGATCGACCGCATTGCCGATCATTGTCATGCCGGCTGGGGAGAAATTGAAATCCACCTGCATCACGGGGTTGATCATGCGGACTCCGCGGAAAATACCCGCCGCCAGCTGGTGGAATTTCGAGATGCCCTGGTGGTGAATCACGGCTCGCTTTGTTTCATGGATGGTTCCCCCCAGCCGCGCTACGCATTTGTGCATGGCAATTTTGCGTTAGCGAATGCAGCGGGAGGCTTTGCTTGCGGGGTTGATAACGAGATGCAGGTGCTCGCCGATACCGGGTGCTATGCCGATTTCACCTTGCCGGCTGCTGCATTTCACCCTGCCCAGATTGGGAAAGTGAACTCGCTGTACGAGTGCAGCCTTCCACTGGGCGTTCAGGCTCCGCACCGCAAGGGGCGGGAGCTGGCGGCGGGTCGCGTTCCGCAGATCTTTCCTCTCAACGTACAGGGTCCGCTGATGTTCGATTTTGACAGGCAGGCGCGCAACCGGGTGGGTCGCTTCGAGAATGCGGCTTTGACGGGGGCGAATCCTCCCAGTATGCGCCGGCTCGGGCTCTGGAAGAAGGCTGCCATTTCGGTTCAGCATCGACCCGACTGGCTGTTTATCAAGCTCCATACTCACAGCATGGATCCCTCGCAACGGGAGGCTGTGATGGGAAGCCCTATGCAACGATTCCTCGCTGCGTTCGTTGACGGCGCAGGAGAGCGGAACGAGGTGATTCATTTCGTCACCGCCCGAGAAATGGTCAACATCATCCTGGCGGCCTGCGACGGCCGGGAAGGGAATCCAGGACAATACCGCGGTTACCGCTTGCGGCTGACCGGGGATTCCGCGGTCGCGTCCCGTCCGGGCACGAATCCCCAACTGAGCGTGAGAGGATAGGGTATGTGTGGAATCGCGGGGATGGTTAGCACGGCAGCCGGCCAGCGCATTGAGGCCGCTACCGTTCGCCGCATGTGCCAGGCGATTGTGCATCGTGGCCCGGATGAGGAAGGCATCTTCGTTAAAGATGGGATTGGCCTGGGGATGCGCCGCCTGAGCATCATCGACTTGGCCGGGGGCCGGCAGCCGGTATTCAATGAGGATCGAACCGTATGGGTGGTTTTCAACGGAGAGATCTATAACTTTCCGGAACTGCGCGAGGATTTGCTGAAACGCGGGCATCGTTTCTCGACGCATTCGGATACGGAAGTGATTGTCCATCTTTACGAAGAGATGGGCCCGGATTGCGTGCACAAGCTCCGCGGCATGTTTGCGTTTGCTCTGTACGACGAGCCCCGCCGGAGATTGCTGATGGCGCGCGATCGGCTGGGCAAGAAGCCGCTGCACTACGCATTGCAGGGCCAGTGCCTACTGTTCGGCTCGGAGATCAAAGCGATTTTGGCCGTGGCTCCTGAGCTGGCGACGGTCAACAACGAAGCCCTGCTGCAGTATATGTATTTCGGGTACATCCCCGATCCGCTGACGGCATTCACCACGATTCAAAAGCTGCCGCCGGGACATCTGCTCGAATTCCAGAACGGAAAGATCGAGGTACGTCAATATTGGGATTTGCCTCAATACAGCACCCATCCGCCCCGAAGCGAAGAAGAGTGTCTCGAGGAAATGGAGCACCGCCTGGCAGAGGCGGTGCGCATCCGGCTGATATCAGATGTACCGCTGGGTGCGTTATTGAGTGGGGGGACGGATTCATCCACCGTAGTGGCCCTGATGGCGCGGGCAAGTTCGAATCCGGTCAAAACCTTTGCGATCGGTTTTCGCGATCAGGATTTCAATGAAGCGCCTTATGCCCGGATGGTCGCCGATAAATTTGGCACCGACCACCACGAATTAATCGTCGAGCCCCATTTGCTGGAAACCGTGGAAACGCTGACGAGTTCGCTCGAAGAGCCGTTTGGCGACTCCTCGATGTTGCCGACCTACTACGTGTCGCAAATGGCGAGGAAACACGTGACGGTGGCGCTATCGGGCGACGGTGGCGACGAGATCTTCGCGGGATATGACCGCTATGCGATCCATTTGCGGCGGCAAGTCTTCGAGCGAATCCCGAACTGGGCACGGCGTTTTTATCGGGAGCAGATCTATCCTCGTTTGCCTGGAGACCTGCGGGGCAAAAAGTTCTCCTACAACGTCTCCCTGCCTTGGCGGGAACGCTATGTAGATGGGATCTCGTTTGTGCCCGCGTTTGAGAGGGACATGCCGCTGCTGTCGGATGAGTTTCGAGCGGTGCTCCGCGAGAGCGGCGATCCAGAGGATGTGATGTACCGGTGCTTCGACCAGGCTCCGGCGAAGGATCCGGTAAGCCAGATGTTGTATGTTGACACAAAGACCTACATGGTGGGCGACATTCTCACCAAAGTGGATCGTATGAGCATGGCAACGTCGCTGGAGGTGCGTGTCCCGATTCTCGATCATGAGTTTGTGGAATGGGTCACGGGATTGCCGGTGGACTGGAAAATCCGAGGCGGAAAACAAAAATACATTCTGCGGAAACTCGCCGAGCGGGTCGGGGTGCCACGGGAGGTGCTGTACCGGCCGAAGCAGGGTTTCGCCTTGCCGCTCGTGCATTGGATGAAACAAGAACTGAAAGAACTGATCATGACGGTTTTGCTGGAACCGCGAACGCTGCAACGCGGATACTTCGAGCCTCGCGCAGTGCGACAGTTGCTCGATGAGCATTTCCGTGGACGACGGGATCACTCAGGCCGAATCTGGCGCCTCCTCATCTTCGAGCTGTGGCATCGCAACTACCTGGAGAAGGTGCGGGCAACGGACGTGAAGGAAGAGCCTTACCGGGTGGCACCGACAGCCGGGACCTTGCGATGAGTTTGTTGCGTGATCAGAAGCCCGGGTTCATTCCGAAGCTCGAGTCCTCCGTGTTTTTCGACGCCAGGCTTTCCCCGGTTTTCCCTCATCCCGTTTTCCTGATGGTCAACAGCCTGGAGACAGGCGGGAGCGAGCGGCAATTCGTCGAAATGACGCGCGCTCTGCGCAGCGCTGGTACTCCAGTCCATCTGGGGTGCTTGCACAACCAAGGCGCCTTTGGGGATGGACTTGGCGAGTTGTCTGAATTCGACTTGGGCGGCAGCCTTTATGGATTGCAATCACTACGAAGCCGCTGGCGGTTGCAGCGCCACTTGCGAATGCTGGGTATCGCGGTGGCACACGCCTTCGACTTCTATACGAACTTGACATTGATTCCGGCGGCGAAGCTGGCGGGAATTTGCGTGGTCGGCAGCCACCGTCAACTCGGGGATCTGCTCACGCGGGCGCAGTTCAGCGCACAACTGGCGGTTTTCCGCTTGTGTGATCGCGTGGTGTGCAATTCGCGTGCGGCTGCAGAGCGGCTCCTCGAGGCGGGCTTGCCCGACCGCAAGGTGGTTGTGATCGGGAATGCCTTGTCGCCGGAGGCTTTTGCAGAGGTGACTCCGGCGTTGGCTCGAGCCCCGGGAGTGTTTCGGATCGGCATGATCGCGCGGATGAATTCCGAGTACAAGAATCATCGCCGGTTTCTTCGAGCGGCGAAACAGGTGGAGAAGGCAAACTCCAACCTGGAATTCGTACTGGTGGGGGATGGTCCTTTGCGGGCCGACCTCGAGAGAGAGGCAGATGAGCTGGGGCTGCAAAGGCGGGTTCAGTTCCTGGGCGATCGCCGCGACGTGCCTGCCGTGCTGCGTTCGCTCGACTTGTCGGTAGTTCCTTCGGCTTCGGAAAGCTTGTCGAACGTAATGCTGGAGTCAATGGCCGCCGGGGTGCCAGTGGTGGCGACGGCGGTCGGAGGAAACACCGATCTGGGCGGCGACGGGCGCGCCGTGCTGGTACCTGCCAATGACGAAAAGCGATTGGCGGACGGGTTGGCCCGGGTCGTGAAGGACGCGTCCTTGCGGGCGGAGATGGCACGGCGGGCACGGGATTTTGTGCGCTCGAATTTTAGCGTGGGGCGCATCTGCCAGCAGTACGCGGAACTCTATGGGGATGTGCTTGGCCAGGGATGGGGTCTGGGGTCCAAGCGTGACGGCCGCTCGCGGCCAAGCTCCAATTCGTCGATCCGAGTTGCCTTGGTGGCTCCTTCTTTGCGTTACGTAGGGGGGCAGGCGGTGCAGGCGGATCTCTTGATGAGGAACTGGAAGCTTGATCCAGATATTACCGCAAGTTTTGTAGCTGTGGATCCGCGATTTCCTTTCGGTTTGGGATGGGCAGAGCGGGTGCCCCTGCTGCGAACCGTCTTGCGGGAGCCCCTTTACGCCTGGAAGTTGTGGCGAAGTCTAAAAGAAGTGGATGTAGCGCACATTTTCTCGGCGTCCTATTCGTCATTTCTTCTGGCGCCGCTGCCGGCGTGGTTCCTGGCCCGAGTGAGGGGCAAGAAGACACTAATCAACTACCGCAGCGGAGAAGCGCGGGATCATCTGCAGCGGTCGCCGATTGCGCGCCGCGTGCTTCAGGGAGCCGACCGGCTAGTGGTGCCCTCCGGGCACCTGGTGGATGTCTTCCGAAAGTTCGGTCTGGCGGCGCAGGTTATTCCAAACATCATCGATCTTTCACAGTTCCGTTTTCGCGCGCGCGGACCTGTGCGGCCACATCTGATTTCTACTCGCGGGTTCCATCCTTACTACGGAATCGATGTTGTGGTACGAGCCTTTGCCGAGGTGCAGAGGACGTATCCGGAGGCGCAGCTCGATCTTGTGGGTGGGGGGACTTTGGAACGGAGCATCCGCGATCTGGTGAGGCGGTTGGGTTTGTCGAACGTGAATTTTCTAGGAGTGGCGTCCCGTCAGGAAATCGGCCGATTTTACGATCAGGCGGACATTTTTGTGAATGCTTCGAACCTGGATAATATGCCGGTTTCCGTGATCGAGGCCTTCGCGACGGGAACGCCGGTGGTGACGACCGCACCCGAAGGCATGCAATACGTGGTTTCGCATGAGCGTACTGGGCTCCTGTCGCAGCCGGGGGATGCGCCCGCCCTGGCGCATAATATTCTGCGGGTTCTGAAAGAACCTGAACTGGCTGCGCGCTTGGCGCAGAATGCGTTTGAGGAATCGAGCCGCTATTGTTGGGCGGCAGTTCGGGAGCAATGGTTAGGAGTGTATGCCGATCTAACCTCGCCCTCCGGTAAACCGGAGGGTACGGCAGCCACGATTGCATGAACCCGGAGCATGAGTTTGCGGTTGTGAACAAAGCGATGTTTGCACAGACGGAGAAAAAGCCGGACCGCGAGAGTGTGGGCGAAATGAGTCGGAAGACGGCTCCTGTATTTGTGCTGGGCTGCCCTCGTTCGGGAACCACAGTCTTGTACCACATGCTGTTGTCGGCGGGCGGGTTCGCGGTTTACCGGTCTGAATCCAACGTTTTTAATCTATTGGTTCCGCGATTTCATGGAATGCGTTCTGCAGCCGACCGGAAGGAACTTCTGGATGTGTGGCTGAGGAGCAAGTTGTTTCGAGTTTCGGGATTGGACGCAGGTGAAATCAGTACCAAGATTATGGCTGAATGCCACGGGGGTGGAGATTTCCTGCGAATCGTGATGCAGGAAATTGCGCATCGGCAGGGAGTTGGACGCTGGGCGGACTGCACGCCCGACCATCTCCTTTACATGCAGGAGATCAAGCGTCAGATACCGGATGCGTTGTTTGTCCACATTATTCGTGATGGCCGCGATGTGGCTCTTTCTTATGCCAGGCAAAGGTGGTCTTATCCTTTGCCGTGGGATCGAAACGAACGCCTTGGAGTCTCGGCATTGTATTGGGAATGGGCCGTCCGCAAAGGCCGCGAGCAGGGAAAACGCTTGGGCGCAGACTACCGGGAAGTGCGCTTCGAAGAACTGATCACAAATCCACAGCAATCGTTGGAGCAACTTGGTTTATTCATCGATCATGATTTGGATTACGACCGTATCCAACGCGCTGGAATTGGATCTGTCAGCAAACCTAATTCTTCGTTTGCCGGCGAGTCTGAAGAAATTTTTAATCCGGTGGCTCGGTGGAAAACGAAGATGTCTCGTGATCAGATTGGTGGTTTGGAACAACTGATCGGCGAGGCTCTGCTGGAATTGGGATACGCCCTGACCTCGGATCGGCGGATGAGCCTTCGGAGCGCCCGACTACGCGCGACTTACTTGGCTCTGTTTCGGGCCAAGCACTGGATGAAAGCCACTCCGCTGGGGCGGTTTGTGCATTTGAGAAACCTCGAGGTGGAACCGAACCAACCGAGCTGAGAGGCTTGGCATACTTGTGAACCGGAATTTGCAGTAAGCTGATCCGGGTTCGCGCAATCATGCGGGCCCGGCGCAGCTGTCTATTGACCTTCTATGCTCTTCGATACTCCGATCTTTTTCTGCTTCTTGTGTGTCGTGGTTGCGGCGTACTGGTGCCTGGATTTCCGTAGCCAGAACCGCTTCCTTTTGGTAGCAAGCTATTTTTTTTATGGGTGGTGGGACTGGCGCTTTCTGTGTCTGATGATCGCATCGACGATCATCGACTACTTTATCGCAATCAAGATCGCGGACACGAAAAACCCAAGGCTCCGGCGCTCGCTGCTGGTGTTATCGCTGGTGATCAACTTCTCGATTCTGGGATTCTTCAAGTACTTCAATTTCTTCGCAGACTCGGCGGTAACCGCATTATCGGTGATGAATATCCATGCCTCACTGCCTTTTCTTCGCATTATCCTGCCCCCAGGGATCTCGTTTTATACCTTCCAGGAAGTCGCATATATCGTGGATGTCTATTACGACCGGCTGCCCCCGTCGCGCTCGTTTGTCGAATACGGTCTGTTCATTACGCTATTCCCGCACTTGATCGCGGGTCCGATCCAGCGTCCATCTCATCTACTGCCGCAGGTGCAAAAACCCCGGCAATGGGATTCGGGAAAGGTATTCGACGGGATGCTGCTGATTCTGGAAGGCCTATTTCGCAAATGTGTGATCGCGGATAATTGCGCGCTGATTGCGAATGCGGCTTTTGGCGGAGCCTTCGGCCGCCCCAGCCTGCCGGTGGTGCTGCTCGGGACTTATGCTTTCGCGTGGCAGATCTATGGGGATTTCAGCGGCTACAGCAGCATAGCTCGGGGATGTGCCCAGTTAATGGGATTTCATTTCATGGTGAATTTCCGCCAGCCTTATCTGGCGGATAGCATCCAGGATTTCTGGCGGCGTTGGCACATCAGTTTAAGCACGTGGCTTCGCGACTATCTGTATATCCCGTTGGGCGGAAATCGAAACGGAGAACGTCAGACCTATCGGAACCTGTTGCTGACGATGTTGCTCGGCGGCCTGTGGCACGGGGCAAACTGGACCTTCGTGGTTTGGGGTGGGCTCCATGGAGGCGGCCTGGCCGTTGAACGAAAACTCACCCGTGGGGCAACTCCAGCCCGCAAGCGACTTCCGAAATGGGCCAGTCGAATTCTTATCTTCCATTTTGTGTGTTTGAGTTGGATATTCTTCCGTGCACAATCGTTACCAGCCGCCTGGGAGCTGCTCAAAGGTTTGGGGAGTTGGAGTTGGAGGCCAGAGTTTCCAGCGGCATTTTTGTTTCTTGCAATGTTCTCGATTCCACTGCTGCTCGTTGATCTTTACCTGGAGTGGACTGGAGACGAGTACTGCTTTGCATCTCGAGGGATGCAGCCTCGAGTGGCTTTCGGACTTGCGTGTGCTCTAATCATGGCTTTGTTGGGAGCGAATCAGGCAAATGCCTTCATCTACTTCCAGTTCTAAACTGACCGACGGCGCGACTTCCCCGCCGGCCAAACCCGCAACCAGCGCGAGAAACGGCATCATCGCGCTGTTGACTGGGCTGGTCGGGATTCTGCTGGGATTGGAGATGGTTTCTCCTTCGATCCTGACTCATCTCAGCCGCATCGAGCGCCGAGTCGAGACCGAAACCCAGGCCGCACGCACTCTTCGCCCCTTCACACCCGATGGCCGCCCCACCGTGCTTCTCGCCGGAAACTCTCTGCTGCTCGAAGGCGTTCAGTTGGAGGCTCTGGGCGACAACTTAGCCTCTCAGTACGCAGTCAGCGAGCTGGCCATCGAACAGACGCACTACCTGGACTGGTACTTCGGCCTCCGCCGGCTGCTGGAGCAGGGTTCTCGTCCGAGCGTGATCATTCTAGCTCTGGCGACCGACCAGGTGGCTTCCCGGTTTACGCTGGGGGAGTCTTTTGCGCATCGGCAAATGAGCGCCCGCGATTTTCCGCTGGTCGTCCGCGAAGCCAATCTCGACAAGACGACCGCCAGCACCTATCTGCTCGCTCATTGGAGCAATTGGTTGGCCGACAAAGGTTTCATTCGTCAGGACGTGCTGATTCTGCTTGTGCCAAATTTCCGTAATCTTGCCGGCCGCATTGCGGATCACGGCCCGCACGTCAACGATCCATCCGTCTTGCTGGGAATGGCACAGCAGAGGCTACCAGAACTGCGCGATCTTGCCGACACCTACGGGGTTAAGATCGTGCTGCTCGTACCCCCCACCCTGCATCAGGACCATGCACAGCAAGTCCAGGAAATAGGGGACAGGGTTGGCGTTCCGGTATGGGTGCTCTCGCCGTCGGGTGAATTCCCGCGCGATTTCTTCCGCGATGGCTTCCACCTGAATGGTCACGGTTCGGAAATTTTCACAGCGCGCCTGGCTGACCAAATTCGGGCGAAGATCGGCGCCATCTCACCCGGACGATAGGGGCAGCTGGGCAGTTCAGGAACTACATTTTACGAGCTGAATTGTTTATCTTGCGAGGCATAGTTATGCAATGGAGCCTCTCCTTCCAGGCAGACCCGATGCCACAGCTCCAGGTTGAGCAGTCGCCAGATGCGATCGTAGTGGTCGCGGTAGCCGGCTCGATGTTCCCGGAAGAGCTTCTCCACCGCGGGCTTCCTAAAAAATCCACGGCTCATGCTGCGCGATTCGAGAAGCAGGTGCTCGATGCCGTCTAGCTGCGCGCCGGCCAGCCAGCCACTCCAAGGAGTTGGGAACCCCAACTTCGGACGATAAATAATCGACTGGGGAAGCAGGTCCTCCATTGCTTTTTTCAAAATACGCTTGCCGGTTGTGCCGCGTATCTGGATGCTCGCCGGAACACGCATCGCCCATTCCACCAGCACATGATCCAGAAACGGCACTCGGCTTTCGATCGAGGCTGCCATGCTCATGTTGTCCTGCTTCATCAACAGCTCAACCAGGTAGGTTTTGATGTCGGTGTACAGGAGTCGCTGCAGAAGCTCTCCAGAGGATTGTTTCCAGTATCCGAGGACATTGCTGTAGGCGGAGCCTGCCTCAATCTCATGGCTGAATTCCTCGGTTAGCAACTCTTTCTGATCCTTCTGGTTGAATGCGGAAAAGAAGTTGTCGAAGTAAGAAGAGACCCAGGATTCTCCGTCGAGGCCGAGGAAAGTGTGTGAGAGCTTGCGGCGGGCTGGGGCGTTGATCCAGGCTGAAGATGCGATCGAATCGCGAATAACACGGCGAACCGTGCGCGGGACAAGTCCGCGATAGACGCGGTCGAAGGCCATGTTCTTCAAGGTAAATGCATAACGCGAATATCCGGCCAGGGTTTCATCGCTGCCTTCGCCGGTGAGCACCACTTTAACGCGCTCGCGGGCTAAGTCGGCGACGAAGAACAACGACACACTCGAGGGCCATACGATGGGCTCGTCCTCGTGCCAGATCAGTCTGGGAAGCGCCCCAAAAAAGTCCTGGCGACTCACGAAAACCTCATGATGGTTCGAGTTGAGGTGCTGCGCCACGGTTCTGGCGTAAGGCAGCTCGCTGTAGGCGTCTTCGGGATATCCAACGGAAAATGTCTCGATGGGCTCGCGCCGAATTTTGGTCATGAGCGCGGCCACGGCGCTGGAGTCGAGGCCCCCGCTCAGGAATACGCCGAGGGGAACGTCGCTCATCAGGTGGCTGCTGACCGCTCCTTCGAGCAACTCGCGATAGCTGTCGACGTAGTAGCTCTCATCGTGCTGTGCTTCGTCGCTCGTGAGGGGCAAATCCCAATATTGTTGGACTCGCAGTTCGTGCTGCTCGTTCAGCTCGAGCCAATGTCCGGGCAGGAGCTTAACTACGTCGCTGTAGAAGGTTTCCTCGGCCGAAAGGTACCCGAAGGCGAGAAACTCGGGAAGAGCAGAACGATTGAACTCAGGGCGCACCCCGGGATAAGCCCGCAGGGCCTTGATCTCAGAACCGAAGATGAAATTGTCGGGTGTGAGGCGATAGTATAGCGGTTTGATACCGAGCCGATCCCGAGCGATAAAAAGAGATTTTTGTTTGGCGTCCCAGATGGCGAAGGCAAACATGCCGCGCAGATGCTGGACACAGTCGTTGCCGTATTCCTCGTAGAGATGAACGATGGTTTCCGTGTCACTCTGCGTACGGTAGCGGTGGCCGCGAGTGATCAAATTTTCGCGCAGCGAGCGGTGATTGTATATCTCCCCGTTGAAAACCACGGTGATCGAACCGTCTTCGTCGCTGATGGGCTGATGCCCGGTGGAAAGGTCGACGATGCTAAGGCGGCGCATGCCGAGGCCGATCCTGCCCTGGGTGAAGAAGCCGTCGTCATCCGGGCCGCGGTGGGCTATGACGTCGCACATGCGCCGCAGGACGCCGGAATCGACATGTGCCTTTTCGCCGAACTCAAATATTCCCGCGATCCCACACATTCGGTTATTGCACCCGATCCCACAAAAGTTCAAAACTAAAGCACGGAATCAATAAACTCACAATCACTCACCACTGCCTCGTCGGCCGGCTCTGCTATTCGCCCTGGCCGATTCAACCATTCAAAGACCTCGCCATGTGTCGAATGTACGAAGCGCTTCCCGCGCCACTCCGCAAAAGTGCCTGACACCATAATAACGTGCTCCAACCGGCCACTCTCCAGTTTGCAATAGAGCAGGGCGGCATCACTGGCCCAGAGGCCACATTCCCAAAGGCTATTTCCTGGCGCGAAAAAGAGGAACTCCTTGCTCTGCCGTATTTGGTAACGATAGCCACGCGCGCCGTGGAGGGACGGTTCGCCGATTGCGGCGAATGTACCGACGTCGTCCGTCCGAGTCGTTGGCAGGAGCAGGACTCCGCAGTTTGCTGGCAGCTTGACATCGCCGCTGATCCGTACGACGGGCGCGATCTGCTTTGCGCCGTAAGCTGGAGAGACCCAGTCTTCTGTGATTTCTGTTGTCCAGGTGGAATTGCGGTCAGTGAGCATGGCCATACTCGCCGGCCTAACATCTTTCCCGCTGCCCGGCAGCTGGGCAACAATATTTCCTTGTTTCTCCGTCACCATCACTTCAGGGGCAAAATGCCAGAAGGTCTCGAGAAGGTGCTTGCCTTTGCCTTCGGCCACATCCTGAACGAACCACAAGCCCCCTTTCACATGAAATATTTGTCGGCGATGAAGCACCGAGTCGGGGAGCCGGGAATATCCGTCATGGCTGCCAACAAAAAAATCAAAGGTCTCGCCCTTCAGCCAGGTTTCGGCCCTTACGTTGGGAATCGAGTTCCAAGCAAAAGGGCCGCTCGGAATAGCTTGATCGAGGTTGTCCACCCGCAACGTGTTGTGGGCACCAGTACCGCGGAAACGGCTGCGCTCGTTGTCATCGCAAGTGTAGCAGTACGTCCCGGGATCAACCAGCATTCGCTGTCCGTCATGGGACAAGCGAATGCTGAGGGCATCGGCGTGACCGTGGCCTGAGCGACCTATGCCCTGCGGCCCGGCATCGATCATCATCCGTTGAGCCCAAGGCTCGTGGTCATGGATGAGGTAGATGCCTCCCGATGTGAAGGCCTGAGATGTGGCTGACTGCTGGGGGCTCGGCGCTCGTAGCTTCTGAATGGCCTTGTCGCCGAAGAGCCAGATCGCTTCCTCGGTCAGACTGGCGGCCGCATATTGTTCGCAATCGTAGGTGATTGCGCCCAAGGCGAGCGGATCGGTCATATGCTCGACGCGATTTCTCCTGGGATTAAAAAGTCTGCCGCCGTCATCGTCCCCAAAGCCTTCGGGAGGACCACTCGCGGAAAGCGCCTGGACCACGTCCAGCATTTTCTTCAGAACATTATCGAACTGTTCGGGAATGTTTATACCGCTCTCGCAGGCGAGATGTCGCGCATGCAGAAAAAAATCGAGCGCGTATACGTGATAGTAGAGCGCCTGTTCGAAATAAACTCCGTCGGGGCGGACTTGCCGTTCCGATTCTTCCCGTACGATTTTCCAACCCTTGTTCCGCCAGCGTTGCGCCGCAGCAATCTGCGGGCATAACGTTCCGATGAAGAGCAGAGCTACCCCTTCACCGAGAAGGTGAGTGTTTCGCGAGAAGTACGTCGACAAATAGCGTTCGATGTGCCGGCCATGCAATTGCAAGGCGAGCAGGATGTCGGTTTGAAAAGTAACTGGAAGGTCGGGGGCTCCACCGAGGAGATTCCCGATCCAGAGCCAGGACAGGCTGCGGAATGCCGCTTCGAGGGAGCTTGCCCAGTTGATGCCGAGCGGATAGGGATTGTCCTTCCGCCACGAATACCACTGCGTCACCAGTTCTCTTGTGTAGACCCGGTTGCCAGTCAAGCCCCAAGCTTTAGCGAGCGTCACCAGATGCTGGTGCCGGTTCAGTTCCCAGATGACTTTGTGATCGCCGATCTCCCGAATATCTAGAAAATTTATTTTGAACCAGGGCTTCAGCGAGCTGTGCTTTGCATGAACTGGATCGAAGTGCCAATCGATGTTCGGGCCGTAGTTGAGTCCCGCGTACCCGAGCAAGTGAAACTCATGCCGACAAATGTTGTCCGCCTCGTGGATGATGCCTTCGGCCTCCTGTGGCAGATGCTCGCGCAAGAGTGCCGCGCGGTGCGCGAGTTCTTGCTCGCCATTACCCAAAAAAAAATTGGGAGTTGGAGCAGATTGCGGATGGAGAAGTGGCCTTCGCGGTCCGAGGCCTACGCTGTATAACCCGAAATCGAGCCGTTTCGAAAACTCCTGCCTCGCTCGTTCATGAGCCTCTGCCCAGCTCATCCGAGTCAGGCGCCCCCATTTTCTAGTCCATTCCGCAGCCACGAATCCATGTTACCGTGACGGGGCGTGGCACTGTGCGGACCTGGTTTACCGAAGGCAACGCACGGCACCGGTAATCTTCGAAACCATTTCTTGTAAGTCATTGAATATAAATCTTATTGCTGCCAGGGGCTACTTTGTGACTGCGGTGCAAATGGGGTCGTACATTGCCGTCCGAGCGTGGCTACGGCAGCGTTGCTATAGTGGGAGGGTGGGTATCCGTGGGGGTTTCGCGGGAATTCAGAAACAGGAGCTCGGAGAGTGAGTCTCTCGATTAGTGTATTCGGACTGGGCTACGTAGGCTCGGTATCAGCAGCGTGTTTTGCGTCGATGGGTCACCGAGTTATCGGTGTGGATGTGAACCCGGCCAAAGTGGAGATGATGGAAAGCGGGAAAAGTCCCATCGTTGAAGCGAGCATGAACGAGCTTGTCGCTGAGGGGAACCGGAGTTGCCGGCTTCACGCCACCGTCGATTCGAATGCAGCGGTGCTCGAGTCCGACGTTTCTTTCGTGTGTGTAGGCACGCCCAGCTTGCGCAACGGGAAGCTGGACTTAAGCCATATCGAGATGGTCGCGCGGGAGATCGGAAACGCGCTGAAGCAGAAAAACTCTGGACACACGTTCGTCCTGCGCAGCACAGTTTTACCCGGAACCACCGAGTCGATCGTGCTGCCGATTCTCGAGCAAGCGAGCGGGAAGCGGGCGGGGTCCGACTTTACGGTTGCCTATAATCCCGAGTTCATGCGGGAGGGAAGTGCGGTTGCCGACTTCCTCCAGCCGCCATACACGATTCTCGGAGCGCAGGATCCTTCCCATCTTGCTCCTCTGCGCGAGCTCTACAAACAAACGCCGGGCCAGATTTTTGAGACCAGTGTGGCCGTGGCCGAAATGGTGAAATATCTTTCCAATGCGTTTCACGCCGTAAAGGTTACATTTGCGAACGAGGTCGGAACTCTGTGCAAGAATCTAGGAGTAGATGCGCAGGCCGTAACGGAGATCTTCACGTCGGATACGCGGTTGAATATCTCACCTGCGTACCTGTCTCCTGGTTTTGCTTTCGGCGGATCGTGTTTACCGAAAGACGTGCGGGCATTGACCTACAAAGCGAAGGAACTCGACCTGAAGCTGCCGATGCTGGAATCGCTCTTGCCGAGCAACTCCGAACACGTGGAACGGGCCCTCGAAGCCGTAATGCGCACGAACAAGAGAAAGATCGCGCAACTGGGGTTGAGCTTTAAGGCGGGTACCGATGATCTGCGAGAAAGCCCGCAGGTGCTGCTGGTCAAACGCCTTCTGGGTGAGGGGTACGAATTGAAAGTGTGGGATAAGGACGTTAGCCTGGGCCGTCTGGCCGGCTCCAACCGGCAATATATCGAGGAAGTAATCCCGCACATCGGATCGTTATTGTCTGCCGATCTGGAAGACGTGTTGCAGTGGGCTGAAGTTGTAATTATCGGAAATAAGTCGGCGAAAAAGGACGAACTCACGAAACATCTCCGTCCAGATCAAGTCGTGATCGATCTGGTCAATCTCGACAAGAAGCTTCGTTCCGACGGCACTTGTTCTTACGAAGGGATTTGCTGGTAATCCCAGATTGATTCGACCGCATTTTATCCCGACGCGCGCCCACTCAGCGGGATTTGGCCGGCTGTTTTTGGTGGGATATAACGTCTTGCAAGGTACGGGCGAAATTTTCAGCCACTTTCGGCCAGCTATAGTTTTCGTGGACTAGAGTTCTCGCCGCAGATCCCAATCGCTGGCGCTCCCTGGCATCGCCCAAAAGGGAACTCACTGAGTCCGCAAACTCCTGAGGCGTGTCTGCCAGCAGGATGTTCTCACCCGCCTGCACCGGAAGGCCCTCCGCGCCGATCGAAGTAGAAACCACTACTTTACTCATTGCCATGGCTTCAAAAATCTTGAGGCGAGTGCCTCCACCAATGCGCAGGGGAACTATGCAGATCGAACCGCGTGCAACGAAAGGCCGTATGTCCTCCACCCACCCGGTCAACCGCACGCTGGTTTCGCGCTTGGCTAGGGCCTGCAGCTTGCGAGACGGACTTCGTCCTACTACTTCGAGAGAAACATCCGGACACCGCTGTTTGATGAGCGGGAGGATAGCATCGACAAAATAAAGAATCGCATCTTCGTTCGGCAGCCAATCCATCGAACCAGTGAATACCAGGGAACTCTGAGATTCTTGCACCGGCATGGGATGAAAATAATTCACGTCCACGCCGGTGGGAATTACGGTTATCTTTGCAGGATCAACAAATTCGGAGAAAGCGTCACGATCAGTCTCAGAAACCGTGAGCACGCGGTCGGCGAGACGCAGATAGCGCAGCTCCGCAGCTTTCATCTTTCGCCATTCCAGCAATGCGATGGCTTTCCAGATTGGATTCGTGGCAACCTCGAAATGACGCCGCCATATCGTGGCTTCCACATTGTGGGTGAAGAGCACCTTGGGAGTAGCCGAATCCCATGGGACCACGCCGGCCGCGGATACAAAATCACACAGAATTACGTCAAAAGTCTCCTGCTTGAGCAGGGCGCGCAGTCTGCGGCGCACCTGGGGACGGCAATACTTCGTAATGCCATAGGGCTCGGAAGAAAACAGACGAATGCCGTATTCGAGAAGCTCAGAGGCACTCTTCGGCGCTGGGAGGCTGAGCGGCACACAGATGGCCTGCTCAAAGATGTTCTTCAAGTCGGGATGCGAGTCTCCATCGTGGGCGGCATAAAAGGAAAAGAACGTGACGGAATGCTGTCGCCCCAACTCGCGAAGGATGTTGTAGCTGCGGATCTTCCCGCCGGTATCGGGCGGAACCAATCCGCCAGCCTTGACCCACAGTACTTTCATGTCAGGGACGCACTCAGGCGTTACTCGATGCCAGCCGTAGCCGCGTGGATTGCATTGATATCCGCTCCGAGGTCGTTGCGGTCGGTCCCCTTGCCCTTGTAGGGACTGGATGCTTGCAGATGGTAGTCGCCGCCATTGCCGTTGTTGTAGTTGACGAATCGGACCGCGGCTGCCGAAGCCGGAAAGAAGTTATTGGCCGGCCAGTCGGAGGCCCGATACGCTGAAGGGCTGGCCACGATTGCATTGGCCGCAAAAGTTAAGTCTACGAAACAAGCCTGAAAAGTGATGACAGGAATGCCGTGGAAGGCGCAATTTGCCGGACCACCGCCGGTTGACCATACCGGGGCGGCACCGGCATTTACGATGCTGTTGGTGAAAACAAAGTTCTTCATCGGCGTAGTCGTTGCGACCATATCGCCGATGAAAAACAGCGTGTGCATGGGGAACGCCGTGACGTGATTGATCGCGATGTTTTGCAGGAGCGGGGCGCCTGCACTCACAGAGATCTGTGCAAATTCACCGGCACCGTTGAACTTCTTTCCGTCGATATCGTCGATCACGATGTCGTGGATGCTGTAGCGTTGTCCGTCGAGGGCGGCGCCACCGTTATCTGCCACGGCGTTGGCGATCTGAAGTCCACCGCCCACATGGCTGATCGTGGTATTGCGAACCGTCACATCGGTGACTTGGCAAACCGGACAGAGATGGACGCCTTTGCCGCCGGCCTGATTCTTGGGTGTCAGCAGGATGGCAAAACCGGCCTGGGAAAAACCACCCCAAGTGTTCTCCATGATGTTGCCATCGAGTAAAACGCGCTGCGCGTTTTTCAATTCAAACAGGTTCTTGACGATAAATGGATTGCCGTCCACGCCGCCTACGTATCCGGGTTGCCCTTTCATCCAGGTCAAAGGCTTGAACATGTGGTTCTGGCGGATTTCAATATCCTGCGGCGTCGCAGTCGCGTAGCCTCCGCCAAACATAATACTCTCGCCCGCCGCCTCCAGGAAATTGTTGACTATTTTGTAAGGTCCCATAGGTCCGTCGTTAAGGCCGCCAGCGATGGCTTGCGAGTCGACGCACGAGCCGCTCCTGGCGACGCAGTGGAAGTCGGAAAAATAGGAATCGACAATCGCGATATAACGGGTCTGGCCTAACAAGATGCCCCGCACAACTTCGCTTTGCGCTGTGCCGTGTATCCAAAGACGATCGAACACCAGATGATCGGCGCGACCGGCAAACTCGATGAGATCGTAATGGGCACCGGGAAATGCGGTGCGCGTCACTTCCAAACCAATCAGCCTGTAATGGTTGGCCCCGGCAGCGAACACTATCGGCCCCGATTCACCGCCGCCGTTGGACTCAATCTTGGCCAAAGCATTAGCGGTTGAGGCGCAATTCAACTGGGGTCTGCCGGGCAGAGACGACATCCCTGCGAAACAAGGCGTCAGGCGAGTGCCTTCCGGCGGCAGGTTGGAATCAGGGGCACTACTACGGATGATAATCCAGTGCAAGTCATCGCAATTCTTGGCCGGCACTACAACTTTGCCGCTAAACGTAGCACCCGGCTGCAACTGAACAATATCGCCACAAGATGCGCTCTGGAGAGCTTTCTCGAGACTTTGCCCGGCCAGTACCGTCCAAACTTTCCCTCCTGCCGGAGTATCTTTCAATGAACTTCTCACATACTCCCGCGGAAGCTCTGCGGGACCATCGAAATTCTTGCCCCCAGACGCGGAAGACGGATCCAAAGACGCAGCAGGACTGAGGGCGAAGCTGTAGAGGGTGAGAGCCGCTCCCATCAACAGAACGCAGGAAAATACATTGGACCTCACTTCATGCCTCCTTGGCGCTGCGTAACAGGCTTGCTGATCGATGCAGCTGTGCGCAACTCTTTTCACCACGATCAAGCTGACAAATCGCAAAATTTCGAATGCGGAACCTCTTGTGAACAACCGCCAAAAGGCGACCCAAAAGGGAGTTTAGCAGGCGTCTAGTTCAGGCACAAAGGGAGGCGGTGTAATTGTTGAGGGCACTTGAGGACGCGATTCACAGATTATAGGCGCCATCGCCATCGCCCCGGTTTATGTGCACGCGTTCGAAAGCTGAGTCGTGCTGTTTGATTTTGCGAGTAAGTCCCGGTGATGTGGCGAACACAAAGTTAGAACGGTAGTTCAGGTAGCCTTCTCGAACCAAACTACTTCACCACCCAGGGGATAGGTGGTTCGATACAATCAAGTCCACTCCACAGTCCCGTAAATAGTGGCTCGCGGCGCAAATCACAGTGTCCTCAGACCCGGGACAGGCCATTCAGTTTGCAATCGCTCCCACCGTGAACGCGAAAGCGCGGCCGTCGGCCACTTCATTTTTTTCGCTCCCACCCAAAAAAATTAATGGCGGCGCCGCAGTGGACCTGTTCCTGCTTTCCTTCGCCCGAGCATACTAACTTAACGAGCCAAGGGCCTCGCCCTTGATATCCCCTCCAAAACGAGAACAAAATTCTCGTTTCGAGGGGTATAACGGAATAATCCCTGTATTTTCATCTCCGGTTTGAGCGGCGCGCTGTATGCGTATCCCAGGGCAAAGTCGAGCAGTCGTTTCATGGACCAGCTAGGGCCACGAACCAACGGACGATGCCTTTGAAAACCAAGAAGCTAATTGAGGAACTGAATCCGCTCGTGTAATACCAAGTTCATTCCACCCCAGCGACAGCGGAATTCACCGCATCGATATCTGCGCCCAAGTCCTTACCGTCGGTTCCTTTGTTCCTGTAGGGGCTGGATGATAGAAGGTGATAATCGCCGCTTGTGCTGCCATTGTAATCAAGGAACTGGACTTCCAAGTTTGACCCCGGAAAGTAGTTTCCAGAAGGCCATTTCGCAGGCGCATCCGCCGACGAAGCACCGATGATGGCATTAGGGGCAAAGGCAGAACCGGAAAAACACGCGTTGAATGTAGTCAGAGGAACGTCGAAGAACGCGCAATTACTCGCACCCCCACCCATAGACCACACCGGGGCCGCGCCGGCACTCACGATGCTGTTGGTGAAAACGAAGTTCTTGATCGGCATGGTCCTTGCGACCATATCGCCGATCACAAACAGAGTGTGCGGCGGGAACGCCGTAACGTGATTAATGTGTACGTTTTGAAGGCGAGGTGCGCCCGCGCTCATCGCGATCTCTGCAAATTCGCCGGGACCGTTGAACTTGTTACCATCGATATCGTCGATCACGATGTCGTGGATGCTATAGCGTTGCCCGTCGAGGGCGGCGCCACCGTTATCTGCCAAGACGTTGGCGATCTGAAGTCCACCACCCACATGGCTGATCGTGGTATTGCGAACCGTCACATCGGTGACTTGGCAAACCGGACAGAGATGGAGGCCATTGGCCCCGCTCTGATTCTTGGGTGTCAGCACGATGGCAAAACCGACCTGGGAGAAACCACCCCAACTGTTCTCCATGATGTTGCCATCGAGCAAAATACGCTGCCCATTTTTCACTTCAAACAGGTTCTTGACGACAAATGGATTGCCGTCCGCGCCACCCACGTATCCGGGTTGCCCTTTCATCCAGGTCAAAGGCTTGAACATGTGATTCTGGCTGATCTGAATATCAGCGGGTGTGCTGGTTGCCCATCCTCCGCCGAATATGACGTTTTCTCCTGCAGCTTCAAGGAAGTTACCCGTGATCTTGTAAGGTCCCATCGGCCCGCTTCCAAGGCCACCGGCAATTGCCTGAGAATCAACACAAGCTCCGGTGCTCGCGATGCAATGAAAATCAGTAAGGAACGAATCGACGACCGATATGTAGGTTCCGCCCCCGAGCCATACACCGCGGTTGGTTTCATCTTGAGCCGTACCGTGCATCCACACCCGGTCAAATACGAGATTATTCACAGTGCCGCCTTGCACCACGGACGACAGTGCGTAGACGATCCCAGTTCCGACGGTCCGTGTGATCTCCAAACCCATCAGGCGATAGTGGTTTGCGCCCGACGCAAATAGAATTGGACCGCTGCCAGTCGTGGGCAACACCAGCTTGGCCAGAACGTTCTTGGTGGAAGTGCAGTGAAAAGCGGGGCGGCCGGGCAGGGAAGACACTCCCGCGTAGCAGGGGGTAAGCCGGCTGCCTTCCGCCGGCAATGCAGAATCGTCCGCATTAGTTCGGACTACGATCCAATGATTGTCATCGCAAGTCTTGGCCGGGAAGGTGAATGTTCCGGAAAAAGTTGCGCCCGCTTGCAGCTGGATGGTATCTCCGCAGCTGGCACCGTTCAGCGCGGATTGCAGATTTCCGCCGGCGTTGACGGCGATCGTGGTCCCGGAAGCCGGCGTATTCGCCATCGCCGTTTGGAGGTAAGCGCGAGGCAGTTCCGCCGGGCCATCGAAGCCACTGACCGAGACCGAAGAAACCGAAAGCGTGAACGGGTGGGTGGAACTGGTTGCGGCAGAATCGGTGACCTTCGCCGTGAAGGTGTAGGAACCGCTCAGAGGGGGTGTCCCCGCGAGAACACCGTCATTCTGCAACTCGATTCCCGAAGGCAATGATCCAGCGCTGAGGTTCCAGCGGTAAGGCGGTCGACCGCCACTGGCTGATAGGGAAGTGCTATAAGCCATCCCCACATTGGCCTCGGCTAGACCGGAGGTTGTGATGAAAAGCGAAGGTGCCGGGGTTACGCTAACCGTTGCTGCGGCGCGAAGGCTGCCGTCGGTCGCGCTGGTGGCGGTGATGGTCACCGGGGTGCTGCTGCTGACCTTGGGCGCGGTGAAAGTGCCTGTGCTCGAAATGGCCCCCGCAGTTGTGGACCACGCGACTGCGGTATTCGAGGTTCCGGTGATACTAGCGCTGAACTGCTGAGTCTCCTGCGAGACGACCGTAGCGTTGTTGGGGGAAACTGTGATACGGGGATTCGGATTGCCCGAAGATGCTGGGGTTACATTGACCGTTGCCGTAGCGCGAAGGCTACCGTCCGTCGCGCTGGTGGCGGTGATGATCACCGGAGTGCTGCTGCTGACCTTAGGCGCGGTGAAAGTGCCATCGCTCGAAATCGCCCCTGCGGTTGTGGACCACGCGACCGCGGTGTTCGAGGATCCGCTGATACTAGCGCTAAACTGCTGAGTCTCCTGCGAGACGACTGTCGTGGTGCTGGGGGAAACTGTAATGCGGGGACTTGGATTGCCCTTCGAACTTTCTGGAATGACGACAATAGTCGCCGCGACGGTGGCGCGATCGGGCCGTGCGGAATCGGTGACAGACAGCGTGAAGACGTAGTTGCCTGCAGACAAGGGGACGCCCGTGATCGAACCGGTCTGAGGATTTAAAAGGACTCCGGGCGGTAGACTCCCCTTCTCCACAGTAAAGGTGTAGGGCGCAATTCCGCCACTGACGAAGGGAGCCGCGCTGTATCGGACTCCCACATTAGCCTCCGGGGCTGGAACGGAAACTGCAAGCCGTCCGGCTGACTGAGGGGACAGCTGCGATGCCGCACCGCATCCGGCAGTTACACCGGAAAGTGCAAGCAAGATAGCTAAAGTGAACCGCTTTGAAGAACGAGTTGACTCAACCGGTGAACTGGTTGCGCCTTCGACTTGAGGAGCGTTGCAGTGCATTTAGACTACCTCTGAAAAAGAGTTGCGGGATCGTCGTTCGAGTCCTGAGGAGAACTCTAGAGAAGGGACCATGACGTGGGCAGATAACGCAGGGACAGGTACAATCAGGACATGCCCGTACATGAACCTTCGAGTTTGGAACCGAGGAAAAAAAGGAAATTGGCGAGCAGCAGAATTTAAACCAAGAAACTTCTCCGCAAGACGCAAGGTCGCTGTCGAAAATTGGACATGGTGGCTGCGATGCGTCGATCATGGATCGCTTTAGCCTCCGAGTTGTCATCCCGAAAAGTCCGACCCAGATCCTTGGCCAGTCGGTCAGACATCGGCACCAGGGGGTTGGCTGTTTACCCGCACGAGTTGGAGGTCGGCATCCGCATCCACGACCAAAGGGTAGCCCAGCGCCGGCGTGGTTGTTCCCCCGGGCCTGCCCCATTGTCCTGACGGCGGTGCGGGAGAGTTTTGTGCGCCATCCGCCAGATTTGGCCGCGCACGAGAGGTGGGTCCCGGCGGTAATCCCGCTGTGGTAACCCATTTGTTTCGATGGTTTCTTCTGGGTTTCCCGACGCCGTGGGCTTACTGGTTGGCAGGGGAAGCAGCTGGATAACCTTGAGCGGGTTTCGACCGACGTGGTCAACAGACGGTTTGCCGCACGTTGCGACGGGCACCGTGATCACGGGAATCGCCTGTGGAGACTTCAGCCTGGAACTGGGAAAGATTTTGCCTGGAAAGCGAGCCGATCGAGAAAGGGTTTCAGCCGTTGAGAGTAGTCGCGGCGTGACCCAGAAGTCTGACTGAGGAGAGAAATCGGTGGCACTCAGCCACGAAATCGCTCAACCAGTGAAGCCAGACTCCTGGTCGCGCTGGGGGCGATCGACAATCCCAGCAGCACGAGGCTTACCTTTGGACTTCGCAGATAGGAATTTGCCTTCGAGAATAAACTCTTTGCCTCGGGGAATCGCCCCTGGCGCAAGTTCACCTTGCCCTCTTCCAGGAGATAGAGCCCATGGGCTTCGGTGGACCGTTTTTGGACCACATCGCGGTCACCGTCCGTTAGAGGAAGAGTCTGATCCATCTTCTGAAGGATCTTCCAATACGCCTCAGTCATCCTAACGGATGATACCCCTAGGGAGCCGGGTCGTCCGTCGGTTAGGCGAGCCTGTACTCTCCGAGTGTAGCCAATCTTGGCGCCATGAAACGCAGCACGAAGCCACATGTCGTAATCGTCGCATCGTGGCAGGCTTTCATCGAATAATCCGGCTCTTACCAGCGCGTTCTTGCGCGCCACGACCGTTGAAATCGGGATCTGGCAGGTTTCCCTCACCAGAGACAGGAAAGTCGCGGAGCCGTCGGAGGGACATCGACTCATAAATTCCTGAGGGTGCGTGGGATTGTTCGCCGAAATGCAGTTCGAATACACTAAGTCCAGGGCCGGATTCTCTTCGAACAACTGCATCTGGAAAGCGAGATGATCTGGAAGCCAGATATCGTCGCTATCGAGAAACGCGAGGAATTCACCGCGAGCTTTCGCAATGGCAGTATTCCTCGCGCCAGCGGCGCGTTTGTTTTGCTGTTTGAGATAGACAATCTTGCTCTGGTACGGTTGCAAGATTTTTTCCAGGTCTGTGGTGTCGGGAGAACCGTCATTCACCACAATGATTTCGAAATCCGAAAAGGTTTGTTGCAGCGCAGAGTCCAAGGAAGCAGCGATTAGTTGTGCAGTATTGTAGGACGGCATGATCACGCTGACCCGAGGGTTCGCAGAGGCAGTATTGTTTGTCATGGCCCGGTATTACGAACTGAAAACTGTCTCCTTTGCTCCCGCCAAAACATGGTCTACCGCTTCCACTCCCATCATGACCGAATGGTCCATATTGCCGATTTCATACCGCCAGGCGCCAAAGCGGCCGCGAGAGTAAATCTCTTTTCCGAGCAACGCAGGTTGCAGAGTGGCCAATGCCCGATCGCGACCGAGCGTGGGGATAGGATAAGAATACGCGACGGTGCGGTGATAACGTGAAACGATTCGGCTTCGATCTGATTCTTCAAGTATCTTTGCGCGAATGAGATAGTCAACGACCCGATCGATCTCCTTGGCTGGATCGGGCGTCTCTCCTACCCGAAAAGACATCTCACACATCAGGGAGCTATAACGCTCGGTGTCGCCCTTCGGAACGTTGAAGGGTGAATAACGGGAGAAGTAGGTTGCCCGATAGCAGGGCATATCGTCATCTGCAAAATAGATCCAGCATTTGCCAGTATCAATCTTTTTCTCCAAGCCAAGGCCGAGAACCAGCAGGTTGTTGTGGTGGAGTTCCGCCGCTGCGTCCATCAGGCCCCCCTCCGCAGGTTTCAGCATCCGCACTAAGAGGTCCAAGGGCCCGGTGGAGATCAGCACGTCGTAGGTGTCGCCACTTCCGTCGGAGAACGAAACTCGTTTGCCAGCAGCATCGACCGCAACCAGTTCTTTTCCGGTCTTCACTCTGTCCGGAAATCGTTGTGCCATCCGGCGATATATTTCTCCCGTGCCTCCGTAAAGCGGGAAGCGAAACTTATTATTGGGGCCCCAGGCAACGTCGTCGCGCTCCAAAATTACATTCTCGAGCAACCGTTTGAAGTCGACGACTGAGACCCGCTCCGCCATCCATGACTTCGACATCTGCTCGAGCGGAGTGGTCCAGACTTTAAAATTGTATGGAAACATGAAGGCCTCGGCAATCCCCTCTCCGAAAGTCGCCAGTATCCAATCGCGGAAATTTGAGGATTCCTGATGATTCGTTTCTGCCGTTGCTTTGGCGGCACCGAGTAAGCAGCTCACTTGCAACGATTTTGGCAGGTAACGCAAGTTGTTTTGAAAGGGATAGGGAATCCAGGAGTTTTCTTTTACGATCCAGCTTTCGCGAACCAACTGATTCTCGTCCGCTCCCAACATGTCATCGACGAGTTTGTCGAAGTATGGATAATGGGAGAAAATAACGTGGCCACCTTCGTCCCACACGAAGCCGTGATCATCCACATGGGAACAAGCGTGGCCTCCAAGGTAATCGGATTTTTCGTAGAGCGCCCAGTTCTCATAACCAAGTTCATGCAGACGGTAAGCTGCGCCGAGGCCTGTGGGACCACCTCCGATGATGACGATTCTCTTGTTCATTTTTGGGGAATGGAGTAAGCCTCTAGTTTTTTTGGGCTGAAGAGCTGACTGTCTCCATTTCGCTGCGAAGTGGATAACCCAAGAGTTTCATGACCGGTTCCCAGGCGGACTCAATCTCGGCGACTGAGGACGAAGGGAGTGATTGTTGCCACTGACCCGACTTTGCCGAACGGACAAACGGAATTTCTTTGCGACTCTGTTGGGTGGTGACCCACTGATGGCTCTGCGCAGCCTCCAGCTTCCGCATACTGTCGGCTGTACTCAACTGCACAGCTTTGGCAATCTGTTCTGGTGAAATCTGCGCCCAGCCCAGGAATTCAGAAATTTTTGTCATTTCATGCTCGGTATCTTCCAGCAGATCTTCATATCGAACCAACAGGAATTCGCGGTCATGTCCGCGCGCTCCCAGCCAGCTCATGACGTTGTCGCCCGATGAGCCCACCGCCCCCATGAATCCGTCATTCAGATGGCTGATCTGGAGAATGTTTTTTTCATTCACCAGCCAGCTGCCAGCGTGTTCTCCCCAGGTAGCATAATATCCGTCCGTCTTCATGATTCGAGTGGTTATATAAGTGTCGAGCGGAAAATTGTCGGGAATGTTTCTTTCCTTCCGGTCGTAATGATAGGCAGAAAGGGCCACATCTCTTGGATAGCGCACCGTGTAGATCACGCGGCGATAGCGAGGGTCGAAACATTCGTGGCTCTTGATGACAGGCGGACGCGGCGTCTTCTTCAGCGTCAAGTTCGATTCTGCGTAGATGTCAGGAACCTTCCGCTCGACGTTCGCAAAGGCGATCCCCTCGTGGGGATTCATCAGATTTCCAAGGAGAAATCGAGTCCAGGCATTACCAGATTTGGGATAGGAAACCAGAAAAATGTCATCGGAAAATACCTGAAAGGACCGGCCGGTAATGTCCTTTTCAAGGAGATAATTTGCGACGTACAGAATTTTTTTTATCGTTTCAGACATTAGTGTAAACGCGATTTCAGCGATTCGTCCCTGCAGTTCCCCGTTTGCCAACTGCCATTGGAACACAGACACGCATCGCCTGATGTTAATTAACAGATTTCCACAAAAACAAGGGACTGTCTAGATCACCTGGGTTTCAGTACTGCGCTCCTACACCTCATCCTGATCACTCTCCGAAAGAGAGAGGGAACCGACGCCATCTGCGGACCGCGATTTCTCTGCAACGGGCGTGAGATCTGCGAGTGTAGGACTCGACTGGTCCCATACGCCCAGGCCATGCAGACCGTGGCGCTACAAAACCAAGCTCGCGATCGCCGCGCCGGATGCGTGTCGATGATTGTGCCGGTTTACAACCAAGGCGCGTGCCTAAAGGTTTCTTGTAGGTCGTTTTTGAGACGCCGGTAGAAAAAGAGACTGTATTTTGTTGAACACAGCTTGAGCGATGGCACGCGCTGTCCGCAGGGAAGGAACGCCCCCACCCAGATGATTGGCTGGCGATCTCGACCCCCATCCTCGATCGCTCTTCCGCGCAGATACCGACTAACGGGCTCAGGAAAACAAAATCGCCCTTCTCCGTAATTTTCGCGGCGCCTCCCAGAATGGCCGCCTCCAACCCCCCGTCCATTTGCTCTGCACTTCTCATGGCGACACAATAACCTCCAACACCGGGACAACAGAAGGTGCAGAATAGCCAGAAACAAGAGCCACAAGCATAGCTGACCGGCAGTTGGGACGAAGCCAACTCGTACCTTGCTCATCGGGTCATACTGCGGACATTCGCCTCAAATCGACGTCAGCCGATACCACATACGAGCCGCCACCAGCGTAAGGCGCGGCATCCTCCGCAGGCCTGTCAGGAGAAGGCGAAGCTTCAACGTAGGAAATGATGCATTGGCCCGACTCAGAAAGGCACGTGCTTCTTGCGCGTCGTTGGCGAGTAGCCTTCTCTTTCCCTGAGTGATATCGAACAGCGCCTCCGCTTTGCGCAACCTCCCGGCCAGTAAGGTGCTCGTCTCGGGCGGTAGCGCCAGGTTCCGGCCCAACTTCTTCAGGACCGCGATCTCTCCAGCGAGTAGGTCTCCGGGAGGAGATCCCAAACTGTCAGGGCGCACAAGGCGGCGAAACAGCACCTTGCGATGATATTCGATTCTGCCTCCGTGATACGCAATACGCAGCCAGAGGTCATGATCCTCCGCGCATTGCAGCTTTTCGTCAAATAGACCTGCCGCAATTACACACTGCCGGCGAACTACCGTTCCCGAGGTGGGGACCTGAGTTTTCTCCACCAGCAGACTCTCAAAAGTTACCGGACCATTGGAGGAGCAGATTTGCATGAATGTCTTGCCGGATGAAGCCGGATCGCCCACTAAGAATGCGTCACAAAAGATCAGATCCATAAGAGGGGAAGCCTGCAGCAATCTGGTTTGTTCGGACAGGTACTCCGGAAGCCAAGTGTCATCACTGTCGAGAAACGCAAGCAGTTCCCCGTTGGCTCGCAGAATTGCCAGGTTTCTTGCTGCGCTCGGCCCTTGGTGTTCTTGGCTCAGATAGATGATGCGAGATAAGTACGGAGAGAGGGCCTTTTGCAGTCGCTCGTTATTCGGTGACCCGTCGTTAACGACGACCACTTCAAAATCCTTGAAACTCTGGGCAAATACCGATTCAAGCGCGGCACCAATGAGATTATCTGCGTTGTAGAACGGGATGATTACGCTCACCAGGGGTAAATCCGCATTTAACCGCCGATCGGTTTGAGGCATGGGGGAAAGCCGAAGATCGGAAGATGCGCTCCGACAGACCACTAGAATACTCAAAGCCGAGCGCCGGCCGCAATTTAGAATACTATAGCTCTCGATCTTATAGCACCAGCCGTTTGTTATGGGGAATACAGGGGAATACCGAAAGGACAGTCGCTGATCGGTTTGTCCTGGCGGAGTTGCGAAACGAGTTAACCGGCGAGAGTCTCCCTAACGTGAAACCTCCGTTTCACGCTTGTGGACTATCTCCCGAGTCGCCTGGAGATCCTCAACGGTTCGGCCCAATTTAGGAGGAGTTCCGTGGGCGGGATTGCGGTCAACAGGCCGACAGGTTTTGCCGGAGTCAGGCCCTTTCATCTTAGAGGAAACGCTCGGTGGCATACCGCGCAGAGCGTGACCAGATTTTGCTCCGAATCGTCCCCCCATCAGCTGCACACCGGCATCTGGCTTGGGTGCAGTTTGAAGTGTCGTTAGCAGTTAAAAGTTCCGGTTTTCATAGCACACGATATGCCCGGTTTCATAGGCAACCAGCAGCCGTCGTGGCAGGGAAAGTGGGCATCCCGCGCCACCCTTGAACCAAGGGCTTTTCGGGAAGTTGTTTTGTTGGGCTGGACGGCTGGACCACGAACTGGGAATAGTAGCCCGAGGTGGAACTGCACGCTCTTGCCCTGGAATGTCGCAGTCGTGGACGAGCTGAGCTAGAGAGGCGGTTCGGTCACGCCGATGTGGGGCTCAACCAGAGCGAGTAACTGCTCTTTGAGAAAAGGTCCGCTGGCCAGCAAGCCGGACAAAAGCGGATTACGGCGATTCGCGGCCAGGGCGGTCTTCTCCAGGGTGCAGACGAACCCGCCCGCACTCCGCACCAACGCCGCTCCCGCAGCCACGTCCCACTCGTTTTTGGGTGTTAGCGTGAAAGTAATGTCCGAGTGACCAGCCGCCACCAGCGCCAGCTTGTACGCCACCGATCCCATCGCTTGAACCTTGAAAGGACCATTCTCGAAGGGCCGCCAATCGCCGCGCTTCACTTCGCTGCGGCTGGCGAGGATCAGGGCGCCGTCCAGGGTCCTACGCTGGCTGCAACGCGCGGGCTTCCCGTTGTAGAGCACGCCGCAATCCACCGCTCCTAGAAAAGTCTGCTTGGTAGCGGGATTGAAGATTCCTCCCGCCACGGGCACACCTTTCTCGACGAAGCCGATGGACACACAGAATTCCGGCAGTCCCAACACAAACTCCCGCGTGCCATCCAAAGGGTCGACGATCCACACGCGTTCTTTGTCCAGCCGGGAAGGATTGTCTGCGGTTTCTTCCGAAAGCCAGCCTTCGCCATTGCGCAACAGGTTCTCGCGCAGCACCGCGTCGACGGCGCGATCCGCTTCCGTCACCGGATCGTGACCGATCTTGTATTCCGCTGCGATCGCTCCGGGACTGAAACGGTCAAAGATCAGGCGCGCCGCGTCTAAAGCGGCTTGGATACGCAGCAAAATATCGGCGTACGAAGAGGTCATTGATTCCTGAAGCTTATTCATGCCGTCACGCTCATGGGCATCAAGCCCACAACATGCGCACTCCCGTAAGCAGCAGCAAGGCGCACAGGATTCGCCGTAACCACAGCATGGGCACACGCGTCGCCAAATGCGAACCCAGCAATCCGCCGGGAATCGAACCAATCAGTAGCGAAGCCACCAGCCCCGGGTCTACGTTTCCTAGTCGGAAATGAAGAAAGCCAGTGACTCCCGTAAGTATGACTGCATGCAGAATATCGGTTCCGACGTTTACCTTCGGGGGGAAACTGTAGAACAGCAGCAGCAACATCATAATGATGCTGCCCGAACCAACTGATGTCATGCCCACGAGAAAACCGGCCACCAGTCCGATCAGCGCCATGCCCATGAATCCCTTTGCCGTGGGTGGGCGATTGGCGACTCGCTCTTCGATTTTCTTCTGCAACAGCAGCAGCAGCGGAATCACGATGAGCAGAACACCCACCGCAGTTTTGATGAAGCTGTTGACTCCGTCGCCATACAGGTGCCGGATGTGCATCAGCAACTTCACTCCACCGATGGAACCGGGAATACTTCCTGTCGCCAGCGCGATCACGACTTTGCGCCGGACCGTCCCTTTTCTCAGGTGCAACAGGCTTGCCGGGATTTTCGTGAAAAAATTGAACAGCGCGTCCGATCCCACGGCCATGATCGCCGGTACGCGCAAACCAAAGATCAACACGGGGAGCAGCAGAACTCCGCCCCCCACGCCGGTCATGCCGATGAGCACGCCGACAACAAAGCCAACCATAATCTTGGCTGCGATCAGTGACATAATCGGTCCAGGTTATTCTGACGCCCGGTTTACTCCGATGAAGCCTTCGCGCTCCAGGTGCAAAATAATTTCCTGGGACGCTTCTTCCGGTGACAGGTCGCCCGTATTGATCGTGACTTCGGCATCCGCGGGAGTTTCATAGGGATCCGAGATCCCGGTGAATTCCTTGAGAATTCCTGCGCGCGCCTTGGCATACAGCCCTTTACGGTCGCGCTGCTCACAGACTTCGACCGAGGTCGCAATGTGCACCAGAATGAATCCCCCGAAGGGTTCGATCAGTTGGCGCACGTGCTTTCGCGTCGCGTCATACGGCGCGATGGGCGCGCAGATCGCGATGCCGCCGTTTTTCGTGATTTCCGAGGCGACGTATCCGATGCGGCGAATGTTGATGTCGCGATGCTCTTTCGAAAACCCCAGTTCCGAGGAAAGATGTTTACGCACCAGGTCCCCGTCGAGCAGAGTCACAGGGCGTCCACCGACCTCCAGAAACTTCGTCATCAGGACATTCGCAATGGTCGACTTGCCCGAACCCGAAAGTCCGGTGAAGAAGATGGTCACGCCCTGCTTGGCGCGCGGCGGAAAACTCCGGCGCAGTTCCTGAACAACTTCTGGATAGGTAAACCAGGCAGGAATGTCTCGGCCTTCATTCAGTCGATCCCGCAGCTCGGTTCCCGAGATGTTCAGAACCTTGTCGCCCTTTTTGACCTCATCGTCCGGGACGTAGCGATCCTCATCCTCCAGGTACACCATCATGCTGAAAGGCACCATGGTGACGCCGATGTCGCCTGCGTGCTTCTGGAAGACTTCCTGAGCCTCGTAGGGACCATAAAACGGCTTGCCGTCGGTATCCTTGCCCGGCCCGGCATGATCGCGGCCGACAATGAAATGAGTGCAGCCGTGGTTCTTGCGAATCAATGCATGCCAGATCGCCTCACGCGGTCCGCCCATGCGCATGGCAAGGGGCAATAGAGAAAGCTTCTGGGTTCCCTGCGGATACTTCGAACTCAACAGTTGGTAGCAGCGTACGCGCGTGTAGTAGTCGACGTCGCCTGGCTTAGTCATCCCCACTACCGGATGAATCAGCAGGTTGGCTTCAACTTGCTTGGCGGCGCGGAACGTCAGTTCCACGTGCGCCCGATGCATGGGATTGCGTGTCTGGAATGCAACCACCCGTCTCCAGCCCAGGCGTGCGAAATCGGCGCGCAGTTCCGCCGGCGTGAAGCGCAGCGTACGGAAGTCGTAGTGCGAAGGACTCTGCAGACCCTCAACCCGCCCGCCAGCGTACCAAGGGTTCGCTTTGTTCAGGGCATAATCCGCGCCCGGGTGAGCCTTGCTGGTGCTGTTGAATACCGCTTTGGCTTCGGCCTTGCGGTCGGGCTGCCAAACTTCTTCCACGTGCAGAACTGCCAGCATTACGCCCTCGGCATCGCGCAGCGCAACCTTGCTGCTGCCGGGGGTTAGTTTCTTGGCAAATTCTTCTGTGACATCCAGCGTGATCGGCATGGGCCATAGCAAACCGCTGGCCAGGCGCATGTTATGGCAGACGCCTTCGTAATCGGCTTGGGTCATAAAGCCGCGCAGCGGAGAGAAGCCTCCGCTCATCAGGAGTTCCAGATCGCAAATTTGCCGGGGTGTTAAATCCCAGGATGGCCACTCGCGAGAGTGGGCTTTCAGTTCTGCAGCTTTTTCAGAGGACGCCAGCAGGTTTACAAGTTCGCCGCCGTGGGGAGCAATCACATGACTAGAAGACAAGAGCGATGAACCTCCATGGTTCGTGGATTTCGGATTTAGGGTACTCAATAAAGGATTAGCACCAATTACTCGCAAGTGCCATGCCGCAGCGGTTTAGGCAATTGTACTTTAAATTGATAAAGATAAAACGGGTGCTTCAATTGCGCAGTCCCGAATGCCCGGCAAATATGCAAGTCCTTGCGCAGTCAAAGACTCGTTTTTTCACTACTTCGAACGCTTTGCAGCTTCCTTTCTGCGGATACTCGGAATAAGCTCGTGTGCGGCGAGAGGCCCGGCGACAGGGGAAATGGGCCTTCTGCGGTAAACTATTCTTGGAGCTTTCTGCCGACAAAATGATTAACGCCAAGCGCATCGCGGTTGTCATGCCCGCTTACAACGCGGAGAAGACTCTCCAAGCCACCGTGGGAGAACTGCCCGATCTTGTCGACATGCGCATCCTGGTGGACGATCACAGTTCCGACAACACTGTCGATCTGGCGCGCGGCTTGGGTCTGTACGTGTTCCAGCATAACCGCAACTATGGCTACGGACGCAACCAGCAGACCTGCTACCGTGAGGCTTTGGCCGCCGGCGCGGACGTTGTCATCATGCTCCATCCCGACTACCAGTACACGCCGCTGCTGGTCATGGCGATGGCCAGCATGGTCGCCTACGATGTCTATGACGTCGTGCTGGGATCGCGCATCATCGGCGGCCGCGCTTTGCTCGGCGGCATGCCCGTTTACAAATACGTTGCCAATCGTCTTCTCACTGCGTTCGAGAATCTGTTTTTGGGAGTGAAGTTGTCCGAGTACCACACTGGCTACCGCGCCTTCAGCCGAAAAGTGCTCACCGAGTTGCCGCTGCTTGAAAATTCCGACGACTTCGTGTTTGACAATCAGATGCTGGCGCAATGCGTGCACTTCGGCTTCCGCATTGGGGAGGTTTCCTGTCCCACCAAGTATTTCGAACAGGCCTCGTCCATTAACTTCCGCCGCAGCGTGAAGTACGGTCTTGAGGTTCTGGCCACGACTTTGCAGTTTGCGCTGCAGCGGATTGGTCTGGTGCATTTACCGCGCTTCAGCGCTCAAGGCCGCAGACTGGAAGCTGGCGACGAATCTTACTACGCGGCTCGGTCAGAAACCGCGCGCCCCGCCTAACATTGCGGGAAATGTCAGATCGTCGGTCACGCTGAAAGAATCGATCGGTCGAGACCGCGCTGTGCGTTTAAGAACAGCCATTTTGCTCTGGCTTCGGCTTGATAAACTGGGTGCTCTTCTTTTGTACGGCAGAAACTTAAGTGTCAAGACTTGATCTCCCTCATCGGCAGAGTGTCCAAGTCCCGCACAATCGGCCAAATTGCCCATCCGACGGTCGCGATTCGTCAGCGAAAAACCTCGCGCTGCTCGCCGCTCTCACTATATTTGCCGTTCTAGTCATGGGCTACCACCCGGGGCTTGAGGACGACGCGTTCTACCTTGCCGCCATCAAGCGGAATCTGAATCCTGCTCTGTTCCCACATGATTCCGAGTTCTTTCGACTGCAGTTTCAGGCAACGATCTTCGATAAGGTTATCGCGGCGTCGGTACGTCTTAGTCATCTGCCCGTGCTGTGGAGTGTGTTTTTGTGGCAGCTCGCTTCCATCTTTCTGCTTCTACACGGATGCTGGCGAATCAGTCGCCGCTGTTTCGCGCGACCCGCGGCGCAGTGGGCAGCGGTAACCACCATTGCAGTATTGCTCACCCTACCCGTATCTGGTGTCGCGATCAATCTCGCGGACCAGTCTCTTCATCCGCGCACGTTGGCGACAGCCGCGATTCTTGCGGCGATCGTCGCGGTGCTCGACCGGCGTCCTTGGATTGCCGGGTCTTTGCTGGCTCTTGCCGTTGCCATTCACGCCATCATGGGCGGCCTCGGCATTTCTTTTTGCATTTTTATTTGTTGGAATCTGCGCGCTTCTCGAGCGAGGCGGCCATCGGCAATGCCAGTGACCGTTGCCTTGCTGATCCCGCTGGGATGGATGTTTGAACCAGCTTCCGACGCTTGGCGCCGGGCGGCTGCGACTCGTGGTTTTTACTTTGTCGCACGCTGGCACTGGTATGAGTGGCTAGGCGTTTTCGCGCCGTTGCTACTCCTCGACATGCTTCGGCGCGATTTGCGGCGTCGCCGAGAGCGAAGCGACAGCTCCGCGCTGCCGGTGCTGGTTTCGAGTGTTCTCTTTTATGGAGTCTTCCAGACCGTCGTTGGGCTCGCGCTCGTGCTTCCCCCAAGCCTCGAGAGAGTGCGGCCTTTTGAGCCGATGCGCTATCTGCAGCTCGTCTACTGGATGTTTTTCATGATCGCGGGTGGGTTGCTCGGTCGCTACTTCCTCGGCCGGAGTGTTTACCGCTGGCTGCTGCTTTTTCTTCCCTTGAGTGCGGTCATGTTTTATGCGCAGCATCGAATGTATCCCGCGTCCGCGCACCTGGAGTTGCCTGGCGTGGCAACGAAGAACGGCTGGCTCGAAGCCTTCGACTGGATTCGGCAGAATACTCCCAGCGACAGCCTTTTCGCCCTTGATCCTCATTACATGACTTTGCCGGGCGAGGACTACCACGGATTTCGCGCCCTCGCCGAACGCAGCGTCCTCGCCGATTGTGAAAAGGATGGTGGCATGGCCGCCCGCGTTCCCCGCCTCGCTCCGCGCTGGCTCCAGGAAGTGAATGCACAGGCCGGTTGGCAGAATTTCCAAGCCGTAGATTTCGAGCGCCTGAAAGATGAGTTCGGCGTGACCTGGGTCGTCCTCTCGCGCGGCAGATTAGAGACTTTGGATCAGAACCACTCGACGAAGTTGACAATCCGCTGTCCTTATCAGAACGAACTACTCCAAGTCTGCCGTCTATACTGAGAAAGCGGCGCGCAGGAAAGTAGCGCCGGCGTCCCGCCGGCTGGCGCGGGACGTCTCGTCCCCGCATGTCGCGCCTACGAACTCATGCCAACCGACAGTTCCTCTCAAACTCGCATTTCACCCTATGTTCCGATGGTTCTCGCCGCTTTGGCCGTTCGCCTCGCCGTCATTCCTTTCGTCTACCACGACTGGATGGATCCCTTCGTGCTCGAGCACTGGGCCTTTGGAAGGATCGCGCGTTCCATCGCATCCGGCCACGGCTTCGGCAGTCCGTTTGCCGATACCGGACTGTCTGCGCTCTTGCCTCCGGTATATTCCTATCTTCTCGCCGGCCTTTTCAAAATCTTCGGCATCGAAACGCGGGCCTCGGTGCTCGGGGCTCTATCGTTAAACAGTTTTTTCTCGGCGTTCACCGGGGTGCCGGTTTTTCTTCTGGCCCGCCAAGCGTTCGGCCAGCGCGTTGCCAAGTGGGCAGGCTGGGGATGGGCTTTTTCTCCGTACGGTATTTACTATGGCGCCGACTGGGCGTGGTCGACTTGCCTGGTTGCGCTCGAACTCTGCTGCCTGTTCTTATTCGCGTGGCGTTTGGAAAACTCGTCGCGCAAGCGAGATTGGCTTGTCTTCGGTGCGCTCTGCGGATTTTCCGCGCTCACTGAACCTGTCGTGCTCGCCGTCCTTCCCTTGCTCGGGATTTACACTCTGTACCGTCGTTATCGTCTTGATCGGCCTTGGCGAATGCAAGCAGTCTGCGTTGCCTTCGCGGGGATGGTCATGCTCTCTCCCTGGCTCGTGCGCAACTACATCGTGTTTCACCGCTTCATTCCCGTACGCAGCGGTTTCGGCCTCGAACTCTATATCGGTAACAATGGTTATTCAGAGCGCTGGGTCAACAGCAACCTGCACCCAAATCACAGCCATGACGAACTTGCCGAATACGAACGCGTGGGCGAAATTGCCTACATGGATCACAAGCTTCAACAGGCAAAAGACTACATCCGCAGCCATCCTGCATGGTACCTGTGGATGTCGGTTCGGCGAATGGTCTATATGTGGACGGGTTACTGGAGCTTCGATCAAGCTTATTTGAAGGACGAACCGCTTGATCCGCCAAACATTTTTCTCAGTACAACCTTGACGATTTTGGCACTCTGGGGTTTGCGGCGCGTCTTTCAACGCGACGCCGCGCTTGGGGCGCGCTTCGCCATCGTTCTTTTACTCTTTCCGCTCGCCTACTACTTCTCGCATCCTGAGACTTACTACTTTCGCCCGCTCGATCCGATCATCGTCGTGCTCGCCGCCGTCGGTGTGTGCCCCGGCTAACGCAGGTGCAGAGGCGGGCAGGCGGCAGACTTGAAGCGTCGAGTTCTTATACTCGCAATCGATACCTGGGACGCCCGGCTGTTCCACAATGATCCACGTCACCCCGTACTTGTCTCGCAGACGTTCGAAATCCGCTGCCCGAAAATGCTTCCACGGAGTCTGCGCCTGTACTTGTGCCCACCATTCATCGGCAAGCAGAGGAAACATGCTGACCACTCCGTTGTCTTTGATAGCGTCGGCCAATCGGCTGCGCTGCGCCAAGCATCGAAATCCGATTTCGTCCTCGCCTTCGATATGCATGTAACCTGGATCGAGCGCGAAAACCGCATTTACTGGAGTATTTTGCCGGATCCAGACGAAAGCCTGCGCCCACGGATTCTTCGCCGCGCGGCCGGGCCACTCCAGGTGCACACTTGCGGGGAAAAGCGACCGTTGCGCCACAAACATCCCCAGGCTTAAGGGTACAAACAGGGCCGTCCAGCGCCACATGCTTTTCCGGAGCGCATACTCACCCAGCAATCCCCCCAGGCAAAGAAAAAGGAAAATGTAGAGGAGATGGAGGCTGCGCATCGGTTGAAGCCGTGCGAGACTTTCAAACCGAGCTGGAAGGTCCAATACCAGCGACACCGCAACATAAATCAAACCGTACATCAGGAATGCTCGACACACCCGTGCCAGGAAAGCCTGCTGCCGCGTGCGCACCATCCGTCCTAACCACCAGAACACACCCAGCGGAGCAACGATGCCCAGCCACTCATACCACTCCCAGTTCTGGATGTAGTGATTGGCATGAAGGGTCGCGGCTTCGTGATACGCCGGAGAAAACTGCGAGACCAACGGTATCCAAGCCAAGCTAAGACACGCCATGGCAATCGGGCTGGTCTTGACGTTCGAGATCATCGCATTGACGTTGCCCTCGATCTTCTGAAGAACCATCCACAACGCGCAAAACGAAAACGGAAACACCCACATGAGGGGATGCACGCTGGCGGCAAACAGTATCCACAGTGCCGCCTGAAGATATTTCTTTTGCAGCGTACGAGCCACAGCAAATACTGCTGCAAACGCTGCCAGATTCCGCGCATTCAAATACTGATCCATGATGTAAAGCGCGGTTCCAGCGATCGGAATTGTCAACAGCCCAGCGATCAGACACACTCCTCCCCATCGCGCTCTCGCACTCGAAAACAGAATACTGGTTAACTCCCAGCAGGCGAGCAGCAGCAGAAAGATCGAAGCCACATGCCACAGAAACAGCCCCGACTCCAGGGACAAATGCGTTGCCCGCACGGAGTACGCCACAAGATTCGAAAACAGAGACATGCTGGCGTGCGACTGAAAAAATTTCTGCCCGGTAGGGAACAACTGGGGGTTCAGGATGCGCTCGATGCCGGGTAAGTAAATCTCGGCGTCTTCCACATAGGGATGATACCCGTGCAGCAGTACCGCCGCTCCAGTCAGCAGCAGCAAGACCAGCCAGGTACTGAATTTGTCGACTCGACGGTCAGTCAGGCGCCGGTCAAATTCTCGACCGAAGCGCAACTCGATCGCCGCGACATCGCTGGTTGCCGGACGTGGAGTGGCATCTACCTTCGTGAATTGGTTTGTTTGCCCCAAGCAAACCGATTCTAAACCCACTGACAGGGTTTTCAATCAACAATTGACCATCGCACCACGCATTTCCGTTTCCTTGCCGTGTCTCTGGAATGGGGGGTACCATTAATGATCGATGCCGAACGCGATTTCATTGCCTCCCACGACCCAGCGACGCTTCACGATCGGGTCCAGCGAGATCCTGAGCTTCGCCTACGACGCCTTCTGCAGCAATAAACTTCAATTCACGCTCACGGCGCTGGCCATGGCGGTGGGTACGGCCTCTGTGATTCTGGTGGCTACAATCGGGCTCACGGGAAAGCAGTACATCCTGCGCCAGCTCCAAGCCATCGGCACCAACATGATTCATGCCGACTACCAGGGTGGAGCGCAGCGCATCGACTCCACGCCCGATCCCATGACCATCGAGGATGTCCAGGCGGTGCGGCAGCAGGTCTCCAGTGTGGTGGCTGCTTCTCCTACCGTAGCTCTCGGGGACCGCATCAGTGTTGGGGGTGGAAAGCAGAGCGATATCCTGATCCTCGGCGTCGATCCCGAGTATCTTCGGGTACGCAATCTGAAGGTTCTCGCCGGCCGGTTTTTCGATACCGAAGATTCCTCAGGCCACAACAAGGTCGCCGTCATCACCGAAAAACTTGCGCTGAAGCTTTTCGGCGCGTCCGCGCCCGCAATCGGTCAGATGATCAAGCTCAGCGGCGGTCTTCCCTTCACCATCGTCGGGGTTTTCAAGGAAAGCGTCGACACTTTCGGACAGTCGGAAATTCAGGAAGACACCATGCTGATCCCCTACACCGTCAGTCGCTTCTTCACCCCAACCGCTGCGGTCTATGAGATCTACTTCTCGGTGGCCACTCCGCAGGATGTGATCCCTGCTACCGCTGCCATCAAGCGGGTGCTGCAGTCCCGGCATCGTCCCGAGTCCAATTACAACGTGGAGAACCTGACCCAGCTTCTCACAGTCGCGGGGAAGGTTGCTGATGCTCTTACGTTGGTTCTGCTGCTGGTCGCCTTCGTGACTCTTCTGGTCAGCGGCATTGGCATCATGAACATCATGCTGGCGACGGTCACCTCGCGCATCCGCGAGATTGGGATCCGCAAAGCCATCGGAGCTACCAACCGCGAGATCCGCTTTCAGTTTCTTGCGGAAGCCATTCTGATCTCCTTCACGGGAGGCATTGCCGGCATCGTGGTCGGCCTTGCCATCCCCTACTCCGTTCGCTTCCTCACCGACTACCGCATGCCAGTTTCTGGCCTTTCGGCAATCATCGCCATCATCGTGTCTTCGATTGTGGGGATCATCTTCGGCACCGTCCCAGCCACGCGTGCCTCGCAACTCGATCCGGTCGAAAGCCTTCGCTACGAGTGAAGCGCTTGTCGGAAGCCAAACTGCAGAAGTGTCGTTGCCTGAACATTTTTATTTGCAAATCTGTCCGTACAAACGCTAGGCAACGGTGGTCTGACAAATATGTACCTACGGATAGGCAACGGTTCCTCTCCAGGTTTAAGCAATGGCGGGGCTTGAATGGCTGGGTCTGCTGAACGGTGTTGGTCTGCTGCTTGTAAGCTCACTCAGCGACCTCAGTGGTAGCGCCCGGCTGCGATGGCGCGACGGATGAAAGCGGCGGCGGGCGTTAGAATTGCCCGCCGCTGGTTGTGGTTATCCGGGCTCGTCGATAATGATCCGTGCTTGTTCGATTCAGGGTTGAAGCAGTTATCGATCGCTTGAGGCAAACTCGGTCCCGGGCGTAAGAGAAACGCCCCGCAGGACTTCCCCGAATCCGGCTTCGCGAATCGGAAAGAATGTTTCCTTAGATGCGAGAGTGGGATCGGTATTCTGCAACGAATCGAAGACGACCACGAGTTTATTGGGGTCAGCGCCTTGATCACCGTTTCCGCTCACGGTAGAGGTTATCGCCCAGATGGCGACGAAACCGTCGTCGCCCGCGATCCCCATGATATTGCGGAGGCCGTCGGTTGCCGGCGCCCAAGGAAGTCCGGTTGCCGCGTTGGTGCCGGAAGGATAGTGCCGCACAGTGTAGGGAACGCCCAACTCTAATCCCGTGTGCAATGTGTAGGCCAGGCTCCACATGCTGGTGGAGGAATTGAAAACCCACTTCTGCAATCCGGCCGTGGTCTGAGCGGCGGCGTGCGTGTAGAGATCTGTACCACCGGCATACCCGTCGCCTTCGTCGGCAACGTAGAGCGTCGTCGCATTGGCAAACCAGATACCGAAGGGAAAGCTAACAGTTGCAGCCGTCTTGTTCGGAATGGAAGGGAAACCGGCCAGGATGCACATGTTTTCAGGAAGGCCTTTGGTCTGAAGATCGGCAATGTTATAGGAGAGTGGCGAAGTAGGCAGCTTCGCCGAACTGGAAGGAAGGCCGACGCCACTCGGGCACGCGCTGCCGGTCGTGTCCAGGAAGTACACGGTGTTGACCCCATTGCTGCCGCTCCCCTTGGAATAGTAGAGAACGTTGTTGAAGATGGTGATGCCGCGGAAGTTGTCGTCTTTGCCGATTTTGTCGGCTTTTGCGCCCAGTTCCGTCACAGAAAAGCTGCCGACAGGAGTCGGAATCGAGGGCACCTGCGCGCTCTCGGGTTCATTGGCGGGACTGATAATTTGAGCTCCGGCTCCAAGAATCACTCCGTCCGGTTGAGGGTTGCTGCCATTTCCGGCATTGCCGGTCGTATAGAAGAAACTGCCGCCGTTGCTGTTGTTAAGGATGACGGCGCGTCCGTTGTTTCCGCTGTAGGCGTTCGTTTCGGTGAACTGAAAGCGTCCTCTTCGGTCGACCTGCGCTACGGCACGATAGACGTTCTCGCCGACCGGATTGGTGGAATCAACGGCTCCTGGAGTGTTGGAATTCGATACATCGAGCTGGTTGATCGGAGCTACATAACCACCAAACGTAAGGTACTGGCCGTTGGTGGAGAGATGAAGAGCCAATTCTGATTTCGAACTGAAACTTGTAACCAGCTGATCGCTACTAGGGGTGATTCCGCGCTGGGAACTGTTCGGTACCTCGAGGCTGTCGATCAGGAGTCCAAAAGGAAGGATCTGGTCCAGATAGATTTTTGAGGTGATGCCAAAGCTGCCGTCGTAGGTGTCATTGTTCCAGACGAACGGGTATGTGCCATTAAAAGGGGCGCCAGTGGCGGCGGAGCACCCACCTTGCGTGCTCGCGCAGTTGGGCGGCAGAATTTCGCCAACCTGGACATTCTTGGGATTGCTGTCGTAGACGCTGCGGCTCACCACCAAATTGCCCGGCCAGAAAAATCTGTCTTGATCGCGAGATCTAGAGTCTTGCGCGAGAGCCGGGATAGCCGCAAGGACTGAGACGACTACAACACCGCTGGTCAGTGCATTCCCAAGACGTTGTATTTTCGAAATGTTTGCTAGCACTGGAAGTCTCCTTAAGTTGAGCTGTAAAATCTCACACGCCCCGGCGCTCCAAGGTGCGACCAAGCTAGCATCCATTCATTACGGCACGGTTAAAAGTCATCCTTAGGCTAATTTTCTGCTTCTGAGTTAACACGCCCGTAACATCCCTTCCCTATAGTTCCGCAATTCAGGTTGGGTTCAAAATTCTGGCTTCTCCGCTGACGCAAAGGATCGCCATGGCAACTGCATCTTCCACCGTTCTTGATGCCAAGCTCGCCCGTTCGCCGGGCAAGATCGGCATGATTGTCTTCGGAATTGTCCTCGTCATTGGCTTCGCCTACGCGGGATCGCACCTGCTGGGAGATCTCTCCACCATTCACAGCGGGTCCGTGTTGCCCTATGTCCTGCTGGGAATTGCCTTGCTGGTCGCGCTGGGCTTTGAGTTCGTCAACGGATTCCACGACACCGCCAACGCGGTGGCCACGGTGATTTACACGCATTCGCTGGAGCCTCACGTCGCGGTGGTTTGGTCGGGCTTCTGGAACTTTCTGGGAGTGATGGTTTCGTCCGGCTTGGTTGCCTTCAGCATCATCTCGCTGTTGCCTGTGGAACTGATCCTGCAGGTCGGCAGCAAAGCCGGATTTGCGATGGTCTTCGCGCTGCTCGTCGCCGCGATTATCTGGAATCTGGGAACATGGTATTTCGGCCTGCCCGCATCCAGTTCCCATACGCTGATCGGCTCGGTCATCGGCGTGGGCATTGCCAATCAGTTGATATCCGGCAAGGCCGGCACTTCCGGAGTTGACTGGGGACAGGCCAGGAATATTGGCTGGTCGTTATTGCTCTCGCCTCTCATCGGATTTGGTGTGGCGGCGCTTCTGTTGCTGCTGGCCAAGAGGTTCATTCGCGACGAGAAGCTCTACCGCGCCCCGGCAGGGACCGAGCCGCCGCCGTTCTACATTCGTTGCCTGCTCATCCTCACCTGCACCGGCGTGAGCTTCTTCCACGGCTCCAACGACGGTCAAAAGGGTATGGGCCTCATCATGCTCATCCTGATTGGAACCGTGCCCACGGCTTATGCCCTGAACCATGCCGTGACATTCCAACAGTCGCAGGATTTCATCGCCGTTTCTCAACAAGCTGCCCAGGTCCTCGACCACTACGTCGAGCCAGGGGCGGTAATCGGTGATGCTCGCGACGACGTGACCGACTACATCCGCACGAAACAGTTCAATGCGAACACTATGTTGGCCATGCGCACTCTGGTCAATGACGTTGGCAACGAAACCACCATCTACAAAGAGCTGAAGAATGTTCCCAATGACCGGGTACGCAACTTCCGCAACGATCTGTATCTGGTGAGCGAAGTCCTGCGCCTTACTGCGAAATCGGGCAAGCCGAAGTTCTCCCCTGCCGACGCCGCCGTCCTGGCCAACTACAAAAAGCATGTTGACCATTCCACGCGCTTCATTCCTACCTGGGTGAAGGTTGCCGTGGCAATGGCTCTGGGTTTGGGAACCATGGTTGGCTGGAAGCGAATTGTGGTTACGGTGGGCGAAAAAATCGGGAAAGAACACCTGACGTACGCCCAAGGAGCGGTGGCCGAAATCACCGCCATGGCGACGATCGGAGCGGCTGACGGTTTTGGCTTGCCGGTCAGCACCACGCACGTGCTTTCTTCGGGCGTGGCCGGCACCATGGCCGCCAACCGTTCGGGCATTCAACTGGGCACGGTGCGAAACCTGGCCATGGCATGGGTGCTCACACTCCCAGTGGCGATGCTCTTGTCAGGATCGTTGTTCTGGCTATTCCGCAGAGTGTTCTAGAGGGACTGATCGGATCCCAAACACAACAAAGCCGGGCTGGTTGGCCCGGCTTTCCCGTTTGAAACTGATTCGACCGATCTTGTTTCGATGGCCGATCCAGCATGTCGATTTCTAAACTTTCCCCCGAACTTTGCCTTCCGACCCCAGAGCGACGGATTTTTTCACGCCGCTGAACCCGCATTTATGTTTCGTCGCGGGGTCACCGTCCCGCGGCGCTCGCAAACTGGTTACATTACCATTGCCAGGTTCTCTAACTCGTGCATCAGGACTGGCAGGGCGCACCCGGCCATCTCAACGCGGCCTGCCGCGTCGAGCGCATCCTTAGGCGAAACACCATACCCACGCCCCATCAGAAACACCTGGAGCAGTTCGGCCGCCTCATAAGAGTCGATCATGCCGCCCTGCAGCAGATCGTTCCTGAGTGCCGCTAGTTCCGTCATCGTGAATCTGTCTTTATCATTCATGGCCGTCATCACCTCCGACTCCGACCTAATCTGCTTCTTGCCCAATTAGACTCATTGGCACTTGTGGAAGTTGTATGCAATTCTTTTGCCGTACTCCTGCTGTCTTTCCTGTAGCATCCGTCAAACCCCTGCTAAGAGGTTTAACCCGTGTAGATCAGGAAAGTTGCGGGTAGCTTGGGTAGGCGCCGGCAGCCGGCAGAGATTCCCCGGGTACCCACAGGTAATCTGAAGACTGACACAATGTGTCGATTTGCAGACAGTTAACAACAAACAACGTCGCGCAGTTGGGGCGGAAGGCCGGCCGGGCTGGACCGATAACCAATCTTTGGTTTGCGATGAGCCGCGGAATTTAGCCTAAAACGTAAGCGTAGCTGTCTGAGCTAAGACTCGACAGTGGCCTCATCGATCAGCATGATGGGGATGTCGTCTTTCACGACATAGACCCGGTGGCACTGCTTGCACTTCAGGCTTTCCGGCTTCTCACGATACTCAAGCTCTTGCTTGCACGCCGGACAAACCAGAATTTCCAGCAGTTCTTTGGCAATCATGACTCGTGCATTGTACGACAAGTCTGTTGGGTTTCACCACAGCGGCTGGCATCTCCGCCGCGCAGCGCCGGCACCTTGCCGGCAGTCCCCGGCGCGGCCAGCCCTCCAACAGTGTAAGATTTTAGTACCGGAAGCTGGTCGCCGGAAGCTCAGAATCATGTCTGCTCTCATTCTCGACGGAAGCAAAATCGCGCAACAGATTCGCGGCGAGGTGGCCGCGGAAGTGAAAACCATGACTGCCGCCGGAGTGCGGCCCGGTTTGGCCGTAGTCCTGGTCGGCCACGACTCGGCCTCCGAGATTTATGTGCGGGGCAAAGTGAAGGCCTGTGAAGAGGTTGGTGTTGGCAGCGAAAAGCTGACGCCGCCCGAATCGGTCACCACCGGCGAACTGCTCGCCCTGATCGAGGACCTGAACCGGCGCGACGATGTCGACGGGATCCTGGTGCAGTTGCCCCTTCCTGCCCACGTCGATGCCAAGAAGGTGCTGATGACGGTCGATCCCGCCAAAGACGTCGATGGATTTCATCCCGTTAACGTCGGCTTGCTGTCCACGCAGCGTGCTGGGCTGGTGCCGTGCACGCCCGCCGGAGTGATTGAGATTCTGAAGCGCAGCAACATTGCGATGGCCGGGCGCGAAGCCGTCGTCGTGGGACGCAGCGACATCGTGGGCAAGCCCGCCGCCATGTTGCTGCTCAACGCCAACGCTACCGTGACCGTGTGCCACTCGAAAACCTACGACCTCTCCGCAGTTTGTCGGCGGGCGGACATTCTCGTGGCCGCGATCGGACGCGCCGGGATGATTACTCGGGATTTCGTCAAGCCGGGTGCGACCGTGATTGACGTTGGGATGAATACCGTAACCGACCCAGCGGAGTTCCAGCGTTTTTTTGCCGGAAACGCGAAGCGCGAAGAGAATTTCCGCAAAAAAGGCTCGACGTTGATCGGCGACGTGCATCCCGAGGTCGGAGAAATTGCCGGCGCGATCACGCCTGTGCCCGGCGGCGTAGGACCGCTGACCATCGCGATGCTGATGTTCAACGCGGTGAAGGCTGCAAAAATGCGGCGGCGAAGTTGCGTCCCGGAACTTTCGCGAGCGTGAAAATCAATACGCCCCCGAGTTCGCAGAGGTCGCCGAGAAAGATCTAGCAGGACTGATTCCCGGCGATTTCTGCGATCTCGGCGGTAGATGTTTTTCACAGCTCTTGGAGCTTGCATTGCTGAAAGTCGGCCTCACCGGAGGCATCGCCGCCGGCAAGTCGGTCGTAGGAGAAATGTTTGTCGCGCTGGGCGCCCGCCTGGTGCAGGCGGACCGGATTGCGCATTCGCTGATGCGCCCTGGGGAAGCGGTCTATAACGAAGTGGTGCGCCACTTTGGCCGGGAGATTTTGAATCCTGACGGCAGCGTCAATCGCGAAAAACTGGCTGAGGCTGCATTTGGCTCGTCCACGGTTCCGGAAGGTAAGCGCACGGCACGAATCGAGGAACTGAACCGCATCGTGCATCCGGCGGTCATTCGCAGCCAGGACGAGTGGATGCAGCAGATGGGCATCCAGGATCGGCACGCCGTCGCCATCGTGGAGGCGGCGCTGCTGCTTGAGGCCGGCGCAGCGAAGAGCTTCGACCGGATGATCGTTGTGACTTGCCGCGCGGAGCAGCGCGTCGAACGTTTTGCAGCCCGCCTGAGAATCGACCTCGACACTGCCCGTAAAGAAGTTGAACGCCGCATGGCCGCCCAAATTCCCGACGAAGAGAAGATAAAAGCCGCCGACTACGTGATCGACAACTCCGGCTCAGTCGACGAGACGCGCGAGCAGGTGCGCCCAGTGTGGCAGCAACTAAGCCCCGATGCCGGAAGAGCATTCAACGGGGTGGCGCGGAGATGAACGGGAAATAGGAAGGTCTTTCCGTGGCTCAGCGTCTCCCTTGCGAAGCGATTGTCGCCGCCGCAGAGTCGACCTCCGCTAAAATTTGCTCATGAAGCCCAAGACGTTGTATCTCGCCCTCTGCCTCGCCGGAGTGTTGCTTCCGTACGCCGAGTTTGTTCCCTGGGTATTCCAACATGGATTGAACCTTGTCCTGTTCGCCCACGAGCTGTTTGCCAACCGAATCGGCGCATTCTTCGGCATGGATGTCATCGTCTCTGCGGTCGCCCTGCTGGGGTTCACGCGAATCGAGAGCCAGCGTCTTGGGATTCGCAACCGGTGGCTGGTGGTCGTCGCCGTGCTCAGCGTAGGAGTTTCGCTCGGCCTGCCGCTATTTCTCTACCTGCGTGAGTCGGCATTGGAGCAGAAGGCCCAAATTGCCTGAATTTCCCCGTACGACTGCCCGAGCCACCCTACTCGGACCGGCGTGCTTCATGGCGAGGCATTGTTTAGAATCAATTCAGGGACCTTTCTCCTCTAGTACTTCGTACTTATTCTTGGATGGTTTGAAATTATGAAACTACTGCGGCCTTTGATCTTCGCGGTGGCCTTGGCCGGCGCGTTCTTCTACTTCACGACCTGGCGGTCGAACTCCCAGTCCGGTGGATTCCATCCCACGAATTGGCTGACCCATCCCGCACAGGTGGAGATCACGGAGGCGGCTCCGAATGAGTCGCTCGACGGCGAAGAGCAGAACAATATTTCCGTTTACAGAAGAAATATTCCCTCGGTGGTCAACGTCACCTCCCGGGCCATGGCCTTTGATTTCTTCTACGGCCTTGTGCCCCAGGAAGGGCAAGGCTCAGGATTTGTGATCGACAAGGAAGGGCACATTCTGACGAACTATCACGTGATTGCCGACGCGCGTCAGGTAGAAGTCACAATGCACAACCGCAAAAAGTACAAAGCAACTGTGGTAGGCACCGATCAGCCTCATGATCTGGCAGTCATCCAGATCAAGGCGTCGGATCTTGTTCCGGCCGTGTTGGGTGATTCGCGCAATCTGCAAGTGGGGCAGAAGGTGTATGCCATCGGCAATCCCTTTGGATTGGCGGGAACGATGACGCGCGGAATCGTGAGCTCCATCCGGCCGGTGCGCGAGCCCAATGGCGCCATGATTGAGGAAGCCATTCAGACCGACGCCGCGATCAATCCCGGGAACTCCGGTGGGCCGCTGATGAACTGGCACGGAGAAGTGATCGGCATCAATACCATGATTCTTTCGAGCGTGGGCCAGAATGCAGGCATTGGTTTTGCCATTCCCATCAATACCGCCAAGGCCGTGCTGAATGATCTGATGACGCTGGGACGAGTGCGCCGTCCCGCTCTGGGTGTAAGCACGATTGCGATCAGCCCCGAACTGGCGGATGAACTCGGATTACCGGTCGACTTCGGATTGCTGGTCATTCAGGTCACTCCCGGCGGATCGGCCGATCAAGCGGGGCTTCACGCTGGCAACCAACGAGCCTACCTGGGAAATACGGCGATCACGCTGGGTGGCGACTTGATCGTGGCGATCGATGACCAGAAAGTTGGCGACGAAGAAGATCTCGCGCAGATGATGAACAACCACCGCGCCGGCGATACCGTGAAAATCACCATTTACCGCAATAAGAAAAAGATGGATGTCAGCGTCTCGCTGGGCGAAGCACGACAACAGGTGTGAGTGAAGCAGCGGTCAGCTATGAGCTGTCAGCTTTGAGCGAGTGGCTTCCGCCCTTGGTGATGGTTGCTTGGCGCTTGAAAAGAAGTCAGTTAAACAGTAGTCTGTCGTCCTGCCTATGACTGCCGTCGTTTAATTCTGCGAGTCGTAACCCTTGAGCGAAATGCACGCCGATGTGTGCGCACAGCGCTGTTTTCTTCTACCTGCACTTTGTTGCACCCGAACAGAAAGGATCTCTCCATGCAATTCGTGGATAAGGCATTCGCTCGCCGACTGGAGTCGGGCGAGGAGATGCCGCAAGTGCTATACGCGCGAAGTTTTCAAAAAACGCGTCCCGAAATTCGAGCAGCCGAGGAACAAATCTGCGGCGGACACATGGTGTTCGCCGGACTTGGTTCGCCCATTGGTCGGGCAACCGGAGTCGGCCTGGACCGTCCGTTCACGGTCGACGACCTGAATCGCGTGGAGCAGTTCTACCGCGCGCACAAGGCCCCGTCGCAAGTGGACCTATGTCCTCTGCACGAACCCGGGATCTTCGCGATGTTCAAGGAGCGTGGTTACGGGATCGCGGAGTTGAATAACGTTTTGTTCCGGAAACTCGAGGCCAGCGAGAGCGTCCCACCGGCTCCGGCCGGATCCGAGATTCGGCGCAGTCGCCCGGAAGAAGCCCACTCCGCCAGTGCCATCGTCGAGAGCGCATTCTTTCCCGATGGTGCCCCGGATGCGTTTCGGGGACTGGTCGCGCCGTTCTACCAGATGGAGCGGGCGCTGGCGTTCGTAGCCAGCGTTGAGGGCAGACTCGTGGCGTGCGGCACCGGGCTGATCATTCCCGAGCACCGAGTCTTTGCTTTGTGCGGTGCGGGTACACTCGCGGAATTTCGCGGACGCGGTCTGCAGACGGCCCTGCTGCGTGCTCGCATGGCCGCCGCCTCTGAGGCGGGATGCGAATTTGCCGTTGTGGTCACGCAAGGCGGCTCAACCTCGCAGCGCAACGCCGAGCGTTTGGGCTTTCGCGTGGCCTACAGCAAGGTGACAGTGATCAAGCCGCTGGACTCGTAGCCCCGGCATCTTGCCGGCTGTCGCGAGGGCGTTTTGCCCTCGCAGTCGTCGGGCGGAAGCCTGCCCTGCTGTCGAGGTGAGCCCGCCGCAGGTTGTTGCGGTCGAGCTCGCGGTCATTGCATAGTGGAGCGATGACCAGGGAGAATTCTGTTCTGCAGGGCCAGCAGGTTCGACTGGAGCCGCTGGATCGTCACCACATCGATGGTTTGGTGGCCGCCGCCGGGGACGACGCCTCGCTGTACCAGTGGAGCCCTGTCCCGCGCGGCAAAGCCGAAGCCACGAAATATGTCGACACCGCCCTGGTTTGGAAGGAGGCCGGTATGGCGGTGTCCTTCGCGATCATTAGAACTAGCGACGATGTTGTCATCGGCTCGACGCGCTTCTGGAACATCGAGCGCTGGTCATGGCCGCAAGGCCATCCGTCTTACGGACGCGGCCTGCCGGACGCATGTGAAATCGGCTACACGTGGCTGGCGCGCTCCGCCGTCCGGACATCGGCCAACACCGAGGCCAAGCTGCTCATGCTGACCCATGCCTTCGAGGTCTGGCGTGTGCTTCGCGTCTGCTTTCACACCGATGCTCGAAACCAACGCTCTCGCGCAGCCCTTGAGCGGATCGGCGGGCAATTCGAAGGAATCCTCCGCGCCCACCGCATGGCCGCTGACTACCTCCCTCGCGATTCGGTGCGCTATTCCATCGTGGCGGCAGAGTGGCCCGCAGTGAAGCAGCGCCTATTTCAGTTCCTGGACCGCGCGAAACCTGGGGCGTCTTCGCTTTAGAGCGGGGCGCGGGCGCCCTCGCCAGTGGTCGCAGGCCAGCACCTGGGCTCGCCTAGGCGATCGTCTTGGGTTCAATCCCGTAAGCTTCGACCCACGAATCATGGGTCTGTTGAGTCGCGGGCCACTGAAAACACAGGCCATAGCCGTCGGGATCGCGGAAGTACAACTGCTTCATGCCGTAAGGTGCTATCTTCGGCTTTCTCGCCTTTACGCCACGATTACACAAGTACTGATAAGCGGCATCCAGATCTTCGCAACCGAAATACAGGCAGGTGTCTGCGTGGGCTGCGACGCGTGCTGGGTCTGGCGAGGCCGGACGCTGGTCTGCCTCGTACGCCGTATTGAGCATCACTTCAGCGCCACTCAACCTCAGACCAGCCCAGTCGCAATCATCCCCTGGCCGTGACGTAGCCCAAACTGTGAACCCCAGGACGTCGCGGTAGAAACCAATCGCGGTCGGCATGTCGAAGACCTGCAGCAGCGGAGCAACACCATGAATGTCCATGGGTGAACTACCCTCCTAAATTAAATTAGCCGGCAAATATACCAGAAAGCCTGGGGCTTCCGCCGATTGGGGGCACGTGAAAGCTTGACGTGGAGGAGTCAACTGTTCTGCAAACGATCGTTCAAGCCGCCCTCTCCGTGCTGGGGAAGTGCTCGATCTCGTGGACTGCCTTGTCTGTCAAGCGCAGTTCGCCAGCGCGCATTACGCCTTCCGCCTGGTGAGCGTTGCGTGCGCCGACGATACCCCCGGTCACCGCCGGATTCTGCATTGTCCGAGGCCAGTGCAACTTCACCCGCGGATCCTCCGCGGCGGCGCGCGATTTCTTTTAAATGATCGACCAGCGCCAGATGGCACGAGAGATTCGGTTCATTGAAATCCGAAGGTAAGAAACTATTCGTCTGTCTCTCTTGATCTGCATTCCCCGCCCTTTTCTTGGCGGATTTCGATTCCAATCTCCTTTTCGGCTCTTGATTCGGGCATAATCAATCGGGATTCAGAGCGACACAAATGAATGTGGATGAAATTCGCAAGTACTGCATGGCTTTTCCGGAGACGACGGAAAAGCTGCAATGGGGTGACGCGTTGTGTTTCAAGGTCAGAACGAAAATGTTCGCCGTGCTGGGGCTCGATCAGATCCGCTTCACGTTCAAATGCACTCCGGAGACCTTTGCCGACCTGATTGAGCGGGAGAACATTCGTCCGGCTCCGTACCTTGGGCATCACAACTGGGTCATGCTCGATCAGTTGGATGCCTTGCGCAACGCTGAATTGCAGGAGTTCGTCCGGCAATCGTACGAGATGGTGATCGCGAAAGCTCCGGGAAGAGGTCGGGTTTCCGGCAAAGGAAGCAAGAAGAAAACGGCGCAGAAGAAGTCCACCAGGAAGGGCAAGGCGGGGTCGAATCGGCGCCAGAGCAAAACGAAGTCTTAGCGGGTGTTCTGCCCATCCCCAATGGATTTGACTCCGCTTACCGCCGTCGGCTAGCCTCAGAGTTCGCGCTTGAATGTTGGGCCCTGCGACCGAATGCGATCTCCACATAAATTATTGATTTTGCTGTTGATGGCGCTGTTGGCCAGCGCTCCGGCAACGGCCTCCACGCACCCGGTTCATGCCTCGCACGCCATGGTCGTCAGTGTGCACGAATTGGCGTCTCATGTCGGAGTTGAGATCATGCAGGCCGGCGGCAATGCTATCGATTCCGCCGTCGCCACAGGTTTCGCGCTGGCTGTCGTGCATCCCCCGGCGGGCAATATTGGTGGCGGCGGCTTCATGCTCATTCGGATGGCGGATGGCAAGTCGCACTTTCTCGATTACCGGGAAATGGCGCCCGCGGCGGCCACCCGCGACATGTATCTGGACGCGCAGGGCAACGTGATCCCCGGCGCCAGCGATATTGGCTACAAGGCGATTGGCGTGCCTGGCTCGGTCGCTGGAATGGTTTATGCCGAGAAAAAATACGGCAAGCTCACACTGAAGCAAGTCATTGCTCCGGCAATTCGTCTGGCGCGTGAGGGATACGCGCTGACTTGGGAGGAAGCCTCCGATCTGCACGATCGACATCTGGCCGAGTTCCCCGAATCGCGGCGGGTGTTTCAACGCAACGGCGACTACTACAACCCGGGTGAGGTTTTCCGCCAGCCCGACCTCGCCCGCACCCTCGAGCGGATTGCCGAGACGCCCGACGATTTCTATCACGGCGCTCTCGCACGCGAACTGGCCGCAGCCATGCAAAAAGGCGGAGGCCTGATCACTGCTGAGGATCTCGCGCACTATGAAGTGAAAGAGCGCGAACCCGTGCATGGGACCTACCGCGGCTATGAAGTGATCAGCTCGCCGCCGCCGTCGTCGGGTGGGACCGTCCTAATTGAAGCCCTGAATATTCTGGAAGGGTACGACCTCGGCAAGATGGGCGATCGCTCGGCGCAGTCGATGCACTACACCATCGAGGCGTTCCGGCGCGCCTTCTTTGATCGTGCCGAGTTTATGGGGGATCCGGACTTCGCGAAGATACCCGTGGCCCAGCTGATCGATAAAAAATATGCGGCGGCATGGGAGGAAACGATTGATCCTGCGCACGCCACTCTGAGCCAGGATTTGAAGCGGCCCGCGGTGTTCAGCGAACTGGAACAGTATGCCGCCGTACATCCGCCGGCCATGGCGCCGCACGAGGGCAACCACACCACGCACTATTCCGTCATGGATGCGGACGGTAACGCGGTCGCCGTGACCACGACCATCAACGACTGGTTCGGATCACGGGTCACCGCCGACGGTCTGGGGTTTCTGCTCAATGACGAGATGGACGATTTCTCCTCCAAGCCCGGCGTGCCGAACGGGGACGGCCTGATTCAGAGCAGTGTCAATGCGATTGGGCCAGGGAAGCGGCCCCTTTCCTCCATGACTCCGACGATTGTGGTGCGCGACGGCAAGACCGTAATGGTGCTGGGCTCGCCGGGAAGTTCCAAGATCATCACCACTGTGGCCAATGTTCTAATGGGGGTTGTGGACTACGGGATGAACATTCAGGAAGCGGTGAATGCGCCCCGCTTTCACAACCAATGGCTTCCCGACGTGGTGAACGTAGAACGATGGTTTTCGCCGGACACTCTGAACCTGCTGCAACACATGGGGTACAACGTTGAGATCGGGCTTCATTACGGGACGAACGTTTCCCCCTACTGGAGTGACGCGGAATGCATTGCGGTCGATGCCAAGACCGGCGACCGGTTGGGTGCTGCCGATGTGAGAGATGGCGGAAAGGCAGTCGGGTACTGAAGGAACAGCGCCGCTGTCTCGCCGGCCTGAAGCTGCAGCTTTTGAGCTTTTGAGTTCGTGAATCAACGGCCACATTCTGGTAAGGGACGAGCATGCAGAGAGCGGTTTCCACCTATCTGTTCGTAAAAGAGCGGTTGCATCCCGGCATTCTCGACGGACTGTCTCGCAGCGGGGTGCAGGCGGTCGAGATTTTTGCCGCGCGCCAGCATATCGACTATGCCAACCGCAAGGCTCACGTCAAAGAGATTGCCGACTGGTTTCGCGGCAGCGGCATTCCACTCAACTCGGTCCACTCGCCGCTCTACTCCGACTATGAATGGGGCCGTGCCGGCGCGCCGCCGGTCAACCTGGCATCGGTCGACCGGGCCGCGCGCATCGAGGCCATGGACGAGATCAAGCGCGCCCTTGAAATTGCCGAACAGATTCCATTCCGGTTCCTGGTGCAGCATCTGGGAACGCCGAATGAAAGTTTCAGTGATAAGAAGTTCGAGGCGGCCATGACTTCCATCGAACACCTGCGGGCATTTGCCAAGCCGCTGGGTGTACGGATCTTGCTCGAAAACATCCCCAACGAGCTTTCAACACCCGATCGTCTGGTGGAAATGATCCGGGGCGCTCACTTCGACGATGTTGGCGTCTGTTTCGACTTCGGTCATGCGCACATCATGAGCTCGGTGCGCGAAGATTTTGAAATTTTGCGCAACTACATTCGCTCCACTCACGTTCACGACAATGCGAAAGACAAAGACTCGCATCTGTGGCCTGGGCAGGGAACCATTGACTGGAAAGAAGCCATGGAGCTCCTGCGCTCCGCTCCGCAAACTCCTCCCATGCTGCTGGAACTTGGGGAAGACGAGAAAGTGAACTCGCTGGAAAAGCTGGCAGAAACGTTCGACAAGCTTGAAACGGCGTGAATCGTTTTCACCCTTACGATCGCAGAGAACGCCGAGAAAAACAGGTCAAACAAGTTCTGAAGACCGGATGATTTTCGAAGCAATTGCTTTTCTCCGCGCTCTCGGCGTGCTCGACAGCAAAGAGACTTAATAACTTATGTCCTCACCGATTACCACGATTTCAGAAATCGGCAAACACGAAGGCCAGTCCGTCACCATCCGCGGCTGGCTCTACAACCTTCGCGAAAGCGGCAAGCTCTTGTTCCCGCAATTCCGCGATGGCTCCGGCATCATTCAAGGCGTGGTGCCGAAGAACGCCGTTCCGCCGGATGTTTTCGACGCGATTAAAACTCTGACCCAAGAATCCAGCGTGATTGTCGAGGGCAAGGTGCGCGCCGACAAGCGGGCGCACGGCGGCTACGAGCTGGATGTGGCCAACGTGCAAGTCGTACAACGCGTGCCCGAGTCGTCGCCCTACCCGATTACGCCCAAGGAACACGGCACCGACTTCCTCATGGAGCATCGGCATCTCTGGGTGCGTTCCCAGCGCCAGGCGGCCATTCTGCGCGTGCGAGCCGAAATCATCAAGGCGGCACGCGACTTCTTCGACGAACGCGGATTCACGCTGACCGATCCCCCCATCATTACTCCGGCGGCCTGCGAAGGCACCAGCACTCTGTTTCCCGTCAACTACTTCGACGAGCAGGCTTTTCTCACGCAATCCGGCCAGCTGTATGTGGAAGCGACCGCCATGGCGCTGGGCAAAGTGTATTCATTCGGCCCGACGTTTCGGGCGGAGAAATCGAAAACGCGCCGTCACCTTACCGAGTTCTGGATGGTCGAACCCGAAGTTGCCTATGCTGAACTCGACGACGTGATGGAACTCGCCGAAGGTTTGATCTCGTTCATCGTGAAGCGCTGCGTCGAGAAGCGGCGCGTCGACTTGCAGACCATCGGACGCGACATTTCCAAACTCGAAAAAATTGAAGCACCCTTCCCGCGCATCAGTTATGACGATGCGGTGAAGAATCTGCAGGAAGGTCACGCCAAGGGCGCGTTGGAATCAAAGTTCGAGTGGGGCGGCGACCTGGGCTCGCCCGACGAGACCTACCTTTCGGCGCAGTTCGACAAGCCGGTGATGGTGCATCGCTACCCAGCGAAGGTAAAGGCGTTCTACATGGAGCCTGATCCACAGCGGCCGGAGTTGGCTTTGTGTGTCGATGTGCTCGCGCCCGAAGGCTACGGCGAAATCATTGGAGGCTCGCAGCGCATGGCATCGTACGAACTGCTGCTGCAGCGCATCCACGAGCACCATCTGCCGGAAGAAGCTTTCAAGTGGTATCTCGACCTGCGCAAGTTCGGCAGCGTCCCCCACGGCGGCTTCGGCATGGGCATCGAGCGCGCCGTGGCTTGGATCTGCGGCCTCGAACACGTGCGCGAAACCATTCCGTTCCCCCGGATGCTGTACCGGCTGTATCCGTAGCTTTTATCGCCGATAGACAGCGCAAACCTATGATGACTACGGCTTCCACTTCTGCCAACATCTCTCCCCGAAAAATTCGCGTCATCGGTGTCCCCCTCGATCTTGGCCAGTCGCGCCGTGGCGTCGACATGGGCCCATCGGCGGTCCGCGTGGCCGGACTTGAGGCGCGCCTGGAGACCCTGGGACACGAGGTGGAAGACGGCGGCAACGTTTCCGTCGCGATTCCTGAACAGAAGAAGGAAGGCGACACTCACGCGAAGTATCTGAAGGAGATCACTGCAACCTGCACCAAGCATGCGGAGTTGGTGGTCAAGACACTCGAGGCCGGAAAAGTTCCTCTTGCCCTCGGCGGAGATCATTCCATGGCGGCAGGAACCGTCTCAGGCGTGGCCGAGTTTTACCGCCGACAGAACCAGCACATCGGCTTGATTTGGATCGACGCCCATACCGACATCAATACGCCCGAGTCTTCTCCGAGCGGCAACGTGCATGGCATGCCCTTGGCCGCGTTGCTCGGCCTCTGGCCTTCGGACCTCGGCAACATCTTCAACTTCTCTCCCAAAGTGAAACCGCAGAATTGCGTCCTGGTCGGCGTGCGTGACATTGATGCTGTCGAAAAGGAGAACGTCGTACGCGCCGGCATCGGTGTTTTCACCATGCGCGACATTGACGAGCGCGGCATGCGCACGGTGATGGAAGAAGCCCTTCGCATGGCGGCACGCGGTACTGCCGGCTATCACATCTCGCTCGACATGGACTGGGTTGACCCGGAAGACGCGCCGGGCGTAGGCACTCCCGTCCGTGGCGGCGCCACTTACCGCGAAGCTCACCTTGCCATGGAGATCATTGCCGATCATGGCCGCATGCTCAGCTTCGAGATCGTCGAGGTCAACCCGGTCATTGACGAGCACAATCGCACCGCCGATCTGGCGGTAGAACTGGCCCTTTCAGCGTTTGGAAAGAAAATCCTGTAACCGGCGATTCGTCCCCCAAAACCTGCGCTAGCGCGCCTCCTGGCTCGAAGTCAGGACGCCCCATTTTCGCGTTATCCGCAATGCGCCGGAGAAAGAGGCTCAACGCGCTGCCCTGAAGTTTGAGCGCATGCGTTCCGTCCCCAGAGTTTTTCCCGACCGCAACCTCGATACCGCGGAGTTCGGACTGGCCAACGCCTTTTCGCCGGCAAAGACATTCCGAAGGATGAGAGTAAGGGTGCAGTGCTGCTGGAACGAGCCGCGCGCGACGGCTGGCCGGAAGCGCAGTTCAGATGGCGGAGCGAGCCTACGGCACCGGCAGTGATCCGGAAACCTACGTTGCCGCCTATGTCTGGTATGCGCTGGCGCAGCGCAGCGCAGCGGCTATGACCCGAGCCAGGGAAAGGCGGAGGTTGTCGCCGCCGAAATGACTCCCGAACAATTGTCGGAAGCACAGAAGGAACTCGAAAAGTTTGCCGCACCGCCGCCGAGGTGACTGGCTGCATACGCTGGAAGCGCCAAAACCAGGATTCCCACAGATCGGTACCATCCCTGCGATTGACGCGGAACTGACGCTGCGTCCACACTGGAAGGTCATGGAAAAACTTCGGGTCGGCATCCTTTTCGGCGGGCGCAGCGGAGAGCACGAGGTTTCGCTCCTCTCGGCCGCGTCAGTTCTCAATGCAATTGATAAAGAAAAATATGAAGTCGTCCCCATCGGCATCACCAAGGACGGCCGCTGGCTGACCGCCGAGCACGCCGAGCACCTGCTCCAGGGCAAACTCATGCTCGAGCCTCGGAACCTTCGCGCCGGCGACCCCGAAACTACTCCTTCGGCAGCGGTGCTGGCGCGGGGCGAATCCGTCGTCGTGCCGCCGGAACCGGTGCACCGGCAGAGTGGCCTGGTGCCGTTTCAAACCGATGCTGCAATGATGCGACGTGCAAGCGATCGCGCCATCAATGTGGATGTGATTTTCCCCGTTCTTCACGGCACTTTTGGCGAGGACGGGACGATTCAGGGTCTACTCGAACTGGCCGACATTCCCTACGTCGGAGCTGGCGTCCTCGGCTCGGCCGCAGGCATGGACAAAGACATCATGAAGTCTTTGTTCATCGCCGCCGGGATACCGATTGTGAAGCATGTCACCCTCCTGCGCAGCATGTGGGAGAAAGAGCCGAAGAAGGTAGCGAAACTCGTCGGCAAGCTGAAGTATCCAGTGTTCGTGAAGCCCGCGAATCTGGGATCGTCGGTGGGCATCAGCAAGGCGCACAATCGCAAAGAACTCGGCCCGGCCATTGAGGAAGCCGCGAAGTTCGACCGCAAAATTGTCATCGAGCAGGGTGTGGGCGGCGCGAAAGAAAAAGCCCGCGAGATCGAATGCTCGGTGCTGGGCAATGACGAACCGGCGGCCTCTGTTCCGGGGGAGATCGTTCCTGGCAAGGAGTTCTACGATTACACCGCGAAGTACGTCGAGGAAGGCTCGCAACTAATCATTCCCGCCAAGCTCAGCAAGTCAGAGACGAAAAAAGTTCAGGACTTGGCGATCGCCGCATTCAAGGCTGTGGACTGTTCAGGCCTCGCGCGCGTGGATTTTCTGATGGATCCAAAGACGCGCAAGATTTATTTGAACGAAATCAACACCATGCCTGGTTTCACCGCCATCAGCATGTATCCGAAGCTGTGGGCGGCGTCTGGATTGGCCTATGCTGACCTGATCGACCGCCTGATTCAGCTGGGCATCGAGCGCCACGAAGACAAGAAGAAGAATCAGTACACCGTGTGAATTCAACAACGCGCCTTGTGGATGAGAGCAGCCGCTGCTAAGCGCACTTCGAATCTGCCCGCTTCCGATCTCTTCCGTTGGATGCACGAAGTCACAAGCAAGTCTGGGCTCGACGCTTGATGTCTTCGGCAAGTTTGTAGGTTTGTATTTTGGGTCGACCGCGAGTTACTCCGGAACAGTCGGCATGGCCGGGGAGATCTTCGAAGACGATCATCTTTCCGGTTTTTTGCGGAGCAGCTACTTCTGGCCCGCTTCGCACGCAAAGTTTGCCGCGTCATTAGTGTCGCCCCTGCCTTTGTATTTCGCAAACTGAGGATACGGACACAGCGGCCTCGTCATCGTGGCATGCTGTGTGTCCTGGGCGGCGTACTTCGAGGCAATGATCGTCGACGGTGCCGCGCCCTTCTCTACCCATTGCTCGAGGGCGGCATCCACGCTGTGCTGCGGATCCTCGAACCTTAGCTTGCCGACTTGCCCGAAAGAGTCTGCGCCGGGACCGTCGTCGCAGTGCTGCATTCCCGGCACCATGTAAAGACGCACGAACGAGTCTGCGTTGCGCTCTCCCATTTTTGCGATCACGCTCTGGTAATAGTTCAGCGTGTTGAGCGCGGTAATCGCCGGATCATCCCATCCGTGGTACAGAATCAGCTTGCCGCCTCGCGCCTGGAAAGCTCTTAAGTCGGCGTCGGTTGCATTGAGCGATTTCGCAGTTTTCTCTTCCGCCGACTTCAGCCCAGTCTCGAGCGTAAATGTCTTGTAGTCCCAATCTGATTTTTCGTACACCATGTTGGAAAAGTACCCGAGCCCAAAGAACGCCATTAGGCTTTTGACTGGAGCCGGACCCGTAATCCAGATTCCCCAACCACCCGGCCCATCTTCCGCGCCCGGCAAAAATCCGGGGAAAACATCACGCCCGTGTGAATCATGTGGCCCCGCGTAGATCTTTTTCAACGCCTCCGCCTGCGGCGGAGTCAGGCACTGGGCTGTGTCGTCGCCCGCCTTGCACTCAATCGTCGATGGATCGAAATGACACCGCCTGGGATCATTCACGATTCCGTCCTCTACGCCGTCGAGTTGGTCGCATGCGGCATTCACGGCGGCAGCGATAGTCGGGATTTTCGCCGGCGGAATGAAACTCGCCGGGTCGAGCGTCAGCGCCTGCGTGTCCCACGCCGCTGTGGAGAGCAGTCGAGTCCAGTAGTTGGCCGGTGCGCCAGCCAGAATGCCGTCATAGTCTGCGGGATAGCGCTGCGCCTCCATCAAGGCTTCGCGCCCGCCGTCGGAACATCCAGCAAAGTAAGAGCGCCGCGGAGCCTTGGCATAGAACGCCTGAATCACGGCCTTGGCGACGAGCGTCATCTCGTGGATTCCCCGGTGACCGAAGTCCACCACTTTTTCCGGATGCCCCAGCGCCCATGTCGCATCCACCGGCGACCCCGTGTGGCCGGTGTCTGTGGCGGTCGCCGCGTATCCCTTGCTCAACGCCACGCCGAGCTGCATGTCGTCGATCAGCCCAGCGAATCCGCCGTTGCCAATGCCTTGCAGCTTGCCATTCCAACCGGAGACCGGCAACCAGACTTCGAGTTTGATATCGGAATCCGCCGTCGGCTTCGCCTCTGCAACTACGCGGCAAAATGCCGGCAGACTCTTGTAGAAAGAAGGCAGGTCGATTCCACTGGACGGTGCTGGAGAACCAACGAACGTTCCGGCCGCCACGGTTTGTGCAAGGGTAATGGTGGCGCCAGAGATTTTTGCTGGCATCAGCTTCTCGCAGGGCTCCGGTGGGAGAGCCGCTGCGCTCGACAAGAGCACAAAGAAGCCGAAGAGCAGATGCATCTTTTTCATGAAGAAGAGACCTTGTGCCCTCCGTGCCCTCTGTGGTTAAGGATTTGCCTTGGCCATGAACGCCGCCTGATCCGCCTTCATCTTCTTCAGCCCTTCGATCGGCAGATACACCATGTGCCCCGATTCATAAGTCGCGAACGAAACATTCTCCCGATATTTCGACGGCAGGTTAAGGTGGTCCACGGTGTAATTGGCGGCAAAATAAGGCGTGGCCAAATCGTAATAACCCTCCATTACCAGAATCTTCAGATAAGGATTCTTCACGATAGCCTGCCGCATAGCCGAAGCGGTGTCGGGAAAGCCTTGAATCGCCGATCCCCAATCCCACTTGTCGAAGCCGACATCCTGCGCCCGCACGTAGTAAGGCGTGTCCGTCTTGTACCCCAATTCGGTTCGAATGTAGTTATTGAAAACCGAGGTAAACGGCGGCTGCGTGGCCGAACCGGTCGGATCGTACATCGGTGTATCGAGCAACCCATTGGGATCAGGGCCGGTGTAGCGCGCGTCAAGCCGTCCCACGCGTAGTTTCTGATCGATCAGCAGATAGTGGGTGAACTTCCGCACGTTGATGCGCAGGTTGGCCTCGTCGATCACTTCCCTGCTCAGACCCGTGAAATGCGCCAGTTGATCGATCACCTTCTGCCGCTCCTGCGGCGTGAGCGCGTCTCCCTTGGCCAGTGCCTGTGCGTATTCGGTGAACGCCCATTGCTCTGATTCCTGCCGCGCGCGGTTCATGTCCTGCGCGAAATCCGGAGCCAGCTTGTGGTGATAGCCCGCGATCATGGTGAACGATGGAACCAGAAAAATGTAAGGCTGATCGTTGGTGTTGTTCTCTTCGAGGGTTTCGAAGTTCAGCACCGTCGATAGCAGAGTGATGCCGTTAAAGGAAATGCCGCGGTCCGCCAGGTATCCGGCGATGCCGGCCGAGCGCGTCGTTCCGTAGCTTTCCCCAAACAGATACAGTGGCGAGGACCAGCGCTCGTTGCGGGTAATGTAGAGCCGAATGAATTCACTGAACGCTTCGATGTCGCCTTTGACTCCCCAGAATTTCTTGAACAACTCGGCGTCCGCGGCGCGGCTGAAGCCGGTGCCAATCGCGTCAATCAGCACCAGGTCACTTTTGTCGAGCAGCGTGTAGGGATTGTCTTCCATCCGGTAGGGCGCGGGAGGCATGAAGCCATCCGGTTGCAGAACGACCTTGCGCGGACCCAGGGCGCCCATGTGCAGCCAGATCGACGCCGAACCCGGCCCGCCGTTGAAGGCGAATGTGAGCGGACGCTTGCTTGCGTCCAGTCCGTCCAGCGTGTAGGCGACGTAAAACATTTCCGCTTCGACTTTTCCGTCGCCGCGCTTGATGGGCAGCCGGCCGGCAGTAGCGGTGTACTTCAACAGTTTGCCGTCGACGGTGGTCTGGTGGTGCGTCACCACCGGCGCGACCTCGGTCATGTCGTAATGCTCTTCCTTTTCTTTTTCTTTGTCCGCTGCCGCCTCACGTTGTGCCGCTCTTTGCTCTGGCATCGGTTCAGGCTTGAGGGCGCTCTCCGAGGGCTTTTCCGAGGGTGGCGCGGGCGCCGGTTTCTTGGCAGCCGCGGCAGCGGACGGCTCCGCCTTTTGAGCGAAAGAAATTTGGATAGCAGAGGTGGCAAATACTAGAGCGAACGAGAAAAGCAAAACGTCAGCGGACATCCGGAAAAATCGTTTCATTCTTCCATCCCATAAAGGTCGATTGCGACCAGAATTTCCTGGACAGGGCGAGCGGCACGAATTGTACACTGGGAAGAGAGCAGAAACGAAGCGACAGAAATGTTATGCTTCCGCGCATGCGACTTCGTCGTGATGTGGCATGGCTCATCCTGATTGTGGCGCTGGCGGGTTTGCCGCTGAATGCCCGCGTTCTCCGCGTTGAAACCGCGAACCGCACCGACGTTCTCGGTGGCAAAGCATTCGGTAACGCCGGAGCCTACGAGCGCATCACCGGTCGCATTTACTTTTCCCTTGCGGTAAACAACCCACATAACCAACGCATCGTTGACCTCGGCAATGCGGTCAACTTGAAAAAAGGCGAGGTCGAATTCTCTGCCGACTTCATTGCTGTTCAGCCGAAAGATGCGCGTAAAGGCAACGGCTCCATGCTCCTGGAAGTTCCCAACCGCGGCCGCGGGCGCATTCTCTCGCTGGTCGACGGCGGCGACTGGGATCTCGCAGCCGACGCCGGAGACGCGTGGTTGTTGCGCAGCGGTTTCACTGTCGTGAGCCTCGGGTGGCAATGGGACGCCGCTGGAGCCGACGCTCTGCGATTCTCCGCGCCGCTCGCGAAAGAAAATGGAAAGACGATCACCGGCCTCCTCCGCGGCGACCTGATGCCCTCCAAAGTCATGGCGGAAATCCCCCTCGGACATCTCATTCTCGGCAACATCGGCGGCTCCGAATATCCGGTAGCCGCGCCCGACGATCCCCGGAACGTGCTGACCATCCGCGATTCCCGCAACGGACAACGCACGATCATTCCTCGTTCCGAATGGCAGTTTGCGCAAATTGTCGATGGCAAACTCGCTCCGAGCGATCGGCACATTCACTTGAACGGTGGCTTTCAGCCCGGCAAGATCTACGAATACGTTTACGTCGTCGCCGATCCCGTCGTAGCCGGCGGCGGCTTCGCGGCCATCCGTGATTTTGCGTCGTACGCCAAGCACGACTCCAATGCCGTAACCCCAGCCGCGCGCGTATACGGCGAAGGCATATCGCAGAACGGGCGCTTCCTCCGCGACTTCCTCTATCAAGGTTTCAATGCTGACCAACAAGGACGGATCGCGCTCGACGGCGTGCTCGCCCACGTGGCCGGGGCGGGCCGTGGCAGCTTCAACTGCCGTTTCGCTCAGCCCTCGCGGGATGCGCAGCCGACGTCGTCCATTTTCTTTCCCACCGACATCTTTCCCTTCACCGATCTGCCCGAGAACGATCCGGTCAGCGGCGAGAGTGGCGGACTGCTTGACCGCGCCGTCGCCGAAAAAGTCGTGCCGCGGATTTTCTTCTCCAATACTTCCTATGAATACTGGGGGCGTGTTGCTGCTCTGATCCACGTCAGCGCCGATGGCAAACACGATGCGCCCATTTCCGACAACGTGCGCATCTATCACTTCACCGGCCTGCAACACTTTTCCGGCCCCTTCCCTCCAGCAAAAGGCAAACTGGATCTGCTCGGACAGCAGCCGCAGTCGCCGCTCCCGGTCAAATATTTCTGGCGCGCCATGATTGCCAACATGGACGCGTGGGTGCGCAATGGACTGCTTCCACCGCCCAGCAGCTATCCCAAAATTGCGGACGGAACGCTCGTGCCGCTGCAGGACTATGCGCCGCCTGCGATCCCCGGCGTAAACCGGCCGCACGAAGCCAATCAAGCATGGCGCGTCGATTTCGGTACCAACTGGCGTGACGGAATTCTCAGCATCCAGCCGCCGAAGGTGAGCGAGCCTTTCCCCGTCCTTGTGCCTCAGGTCGATGGCGATGGCAATGAACGCGACGGCGTCCGCCTGCCGGAGATCACCGTGCCGCTGGCGACCTATGCGAGTTGGAATCTTCGCGACCCTTCGATTGGAGCTCCCGATCAGCGAGTATCTTTTGAGCTGTCATATCTGCCATTTCCGAAGACAGCCGCAGAACGCCAGACGACGGGTGACCCGCGCAAATCCATCGCCGAGCGGTACTCCGATCGCGAAACCTACCTGACCCGATACCATGCAGCCGTCGAGGATCTTGTGAAACAACGGTGGATCCTTCCTGAGGACCGCGACGCTATCGTTCACCGGGGCGAGCAGGAATGGTCCGAAGCGACAAACTAGGTTCTGGCGCGTCTCCTGACCCCAGAAACCTGGCCTCGGCGGGGGCCCGTCGCTCATGAGGACAGTTTTGCGCTATTTTTCTCCTCTGTCGAGGCTGTGCGTCACACCGGATGACTTTTTTTATTGTGGAAGCTGTGGATAGGTTTCAGGATTCAACAGTAGGGATCATGCCGGCGAACAGCGCGGACGGTGGTGGTGAACGAACCGCAGAAAGCCCACCTTCAAGGGCGGGATGGAACTTGATACCATCAGCATCTATTCCCGCTCGTCGAAACCGCGACGAGTAAGGCAGCCTCTGGTCGGAGTGGCGCGAGGGTGGGCTGGCCACCGCGTAATGTGTTGCATGGAGACTCGCGACCGATTGCGCTAAGGAAAATCCCCACGTCTCGCAAGAGCCGCGAGACCGAGGCCTCTGGCACCACGGATCTTTCTCGCGTTGGCGAGATTTTCTTTCGTCCGTTCGGGGCTTGGATACTTGGTAATTTGTCCACCCACAGTTTACGCCGTGGCCCGGCTGGACGTGGATATTCTTCCGCCGCTTCGCGGCTGGACAGCGGAGGGCGGCGGTTCTCACATGGCGATGCCTACATGGAGATGCAGGAAAATCCGGCATCTCGCAAAGGGCGCCAGACATGGGGCACCGGGATTCACTTCAGCGCTTCGATCGGATCTACTTTCGTCGCGCGCTCCGCGGGCAGGTAGCTGGCAAGCAGTGCAATACAGAGAAACACCAATGGTGTGAGAACAAAGGTCGTCAGATCATGGGTGCCGACTCTGTAGAGCATGCTCGACATGAGCCTGGTCAGCAATAGTGCCACCACAAGACCAACGGCAATGCCGGCAGTCGCCAGCAGAAGTCCCTGCCGCACAACCATGCGTAGGATATCCGTGCGCTCCGCTCCGAGCGCCAGGCGAATGCCAAACTCTTGGCGGCGTTGCGCTACCGAATATGACAGTACCCCGTAAATTCCCATCACGGCGAGCACCAGTGCCGTAGCCGAAAAAGCGCCGACCAGCAGCATCGTGAAGCGTGGTTGTGCACGCGAATTGTCTATCAGGTCATCGACCGTCTGAATATTCATAATAGGCTGGTCACGGTCCAGGTTTGCGATTTCGGTTCGCACCGCCGAAGTGATGCTCGACGGAGCGACGGCAGTCCGCACGAGCAGGTTCATGTTGCCCCAGGGCAACTGCGGGAAAGGAAGATACAGCTGTGCTTGCGTGTCTTGCTCAAGGCCTTTGTTCTTGATGTCAGCCGCGATCCCGACGACCTCCGCCGGCTTCGGCCAGCGGCCTACCACGATGCGCTTGCCCAGAGGATTCTCGTTGGGCCAGAAGCGCCGGGCGAAGGTTTCATTCACAATTACGACTTTGGGCGCCTGCGCATTGTCGGTCGCGGTGAACTCGCGGCCGCTGCGCAGCGCAACGCGCATGGTCAGAAACCACTGTGGGCTGATCGCCTCCACGTCGATAAACGGCCGCTGGGGCAGGGGCGTATCTGGCTGCCCTTCCGGCAGTACAGGAGTGATCCGCCTCCAACTCAGCGGCAACGCAGCCGATGTCGCAGCGCTCCGCACACCGGGCAGCGTAGAAACGCGACGCAGGAGTTCGTCAAAGAACGCAATCTGCTGCTCCGGTTTCGCATACTTCACCGTGGGCAGCGAGACGTTCATGGTCAGCACGTTTCGGGCGTCAAAGCCAGGATCAACGCGCAGCAACTGTACAAAGCTGCGCAGCAGCAGTCCGGCGCCAATGATGAGAAGCAACGAGAGCGCCACTTGGCCGATGACAAGCAGGTTCTTCATCTGCGCCCGCGTGTGGCCTGCGGAAACACCCCGCCCTTCATCGCGCAAGGTCGTGTTTGGATTCACTCTCGCCAGCTGTAGCGCTGGGATCATCCCGAACATGACTCCCGCCGCGAGCGAGATCATGCCTGTAAACAGCAGCACGCGCCCGTCGACAGAGATCGGAATTCCCTGCGGAAGCTGGCCTGCTCCCCAAGTCGACAGCGCGCGCGTGGCCGCCCAGCTCAACCCCATGCCCAGCACGCCGGCAACCAGCGCCAGCAGCAGGCTCTCGGTCAGCAGTTGCTGCACGACCATGCCTCGGCTCGCCCCAAGCGCGGTGCGAACTGCAATTTCTTTCTTGCGGGCAAGAGCTCGCGACAGCAACAGGCTGGCTACGTTGGCGCAAGCAATCAGCAGCACAACGCCGACTGCAGCCGACAGGATCAACACTTTGCTGCGCACGTTGCCCACAACCAGTTCACGCAGGGTTTCCCCCGTCATCGCGACGGCTGGATCGGCGTCCGGCGCTGTGGGATTCTGCTCTCGATAATGCTGGTTGAGCACCCCCAGTTCGGCATTCGCCCGCTCCAGCGTTGCTCCCGGGCGCAGCCGCGCGATCATTTCCAGATAGCCCACGCCCATGCGCAGCCGCTGCGGTGTCATCAGCGAAAACTCGAAATATCGCGGCGTCCAGATTTCGCTCGAGTCGATGAAAGGGAACTGCATGTTCGCCGGCAGAACGCCGACGATCGTCTGCGGTGTCTCGTCGAGCGTCACCGTCTTGCCTACGACGTTGCGGTCCGCGTGGAATCGGCTGCGCCACATGGAATCGCTGAGCATGACCACCGGCTTGCCTTCAGGACGGCCTTCCTCGTCGCTGAAGATGCGCCCGAGTTGCGGCCGCACTCCAAGCAAAGAGAAAAAGGTGGGCGTTACTCGTGCCACAGGCACCTGCAACGGTTCGCCGTTGCCGGTAAGGGTCAGGTTGTCATTCGCCCACACCGCCACCGACTCGAATGATTGGTTCAGGTCGCGGACCGATTCGTAGCGCAGTAATGTCGTGCCAAAGTCCTTGTCGTGGTCCTTCGCGTGGATACTCACGAGTTGTTCCGGATCCCGGTAGGGAAACGGCCGCAGCAGCAGCGCACTGCTCACGCTGAAGATGGCCGTGTTTGCGCCGATCCCGAAGGCGAGCGTAAGGATCGTCGCCACGCTGAATCCGGGATTCTTCCCCAAAATGCGCGCGCCGAACCGGAGGTTGCGAACAAAAGCCTGCATCATGCGAGGAATTATAGGCCGGAGCCAGTTTGGATTACAGGGCCGGCTATCCGTCTCTATCCTTACTCGCGCTCCTAAGGCGCGAGGATAAAGCTTCTGACGCCTGTCCGGAAGATAGATCGCTGCCTCGAACTCTGGGGGTTGAAACGAATCACGAATCACGACTTACTTATGCCTGGATCCACTCACCGCCGTTGCCATTCCTAAGCCTAAATACACCGTTCCAGAAACGTAGTGCTGATTGCCAAGAAAGGTCTGGTTGCGGCGCATCCATCCGACGGCCGACCCGGCAGTGAACGCCCAAAGGCTGTCGCTGATAAGCCCCATTACGGCAAAGAGCATTTCCAAGGCAAGGAACTGCAAGCTCACGTGTCCTCGTCCTCGGTAGACGAACTGTGGCAGGAACGCGAAAAAGAAGATCGCTGTCTTCGGTGTTCATCCTTCAAGCAGTTCCGGAAACGCTGTGATACGGAGCTTTGCCGCAGCGTACGGAACAAGCTTAAGCGTTTCGACCGGCTCGTTGCTCTGCACCGGACTGTCCGGCACTGGCATAGCAACTCCATCTTCTTCTTTCCACTCGGGAATCTTCTTTCCCGTTGCCTCGATATGTACGGGCGCTCCTTCCAGGGTAAAGACATCCTTAGCGGAACTGTGCTCCACCACAGACAAGGCGGAGTCGGCGGTGCGCTGGTTGACGGCCAATGCGTAGTTCCAGTCTGATTTTGGATTTACTGCCCAATCCGCAGTCATCCCTCGCGTGCGGAGCTTTTCCCACCCCTCTCTGATGGCAAGAGAGAAAATAAGAGGTCCACGCTCGACTGTAGCGGACTTGTTATAGCCGTGCGTGAGTCGCGGCTTCATCGGCAAATTGATTTCGATTTGGTCGCCGGGTTGCCATCGGCGCTCAATGACGGCGAAGCTTCCGGCTTGCGGAGTTCCAAAGCGCTTTCCATTTACAAGCACGGACGACTGTTCGGCCCACGTCGGAATTCGCAGGCGCAGAGAAAAATGCACTGACTCTTCGCTGCGAATCCGAAGCTTGATCTCGCCGCGGAAGGGGTACATGGTTTCTTCCTCGATCACAACCGGAGTGCCGCGCCCTACCGTCGCATGGACTTCGCTGGGCGCGTATACGCTCGCCACCAGGCCTCCTTCGCCGTCTGACATCCAGAGGCTGGAGGTGAGCTTGGGCCATCCCTGATGCATGTTTGCCGTGCAGCAGCCGAAGTTTGGATCTAATCCATACAAATTCGATTCCGGGCCATTGCTCGACCATGGACGCTGCCGCAGACTGCATTGAATCTGATTAGGTTCCTGGTCGTACTGGTGGGCCCACATATCATCGGTGAACGTGCCGGGAAGAGCGTTGAACGCGATTTTTTCCAGGCGGTCGCCGAGGGCAGCATCGCCAAGGATCGCGAGGGCTTGCTCCAGCGAGAACATCTGTTCGACCACTGCGCAGAGTTCGATTCCCTGAGAGGGATTGCGGCCGGCAAGATGTTCGTCCGCGCTGAACATGCCATTCGGTATTGCGTGATACTCGTCGAGCGTCTCGAGTTGGCGACCGACTCCGGCCCGGTCGGCGTCATTTTTCGAGAACAGCCACCACACCGCCGACGACTTGAGCCCCATCGCGTTGTTGACACCATGCGTCTCCATGCCGCGATTCGGCAACGGTGTGCCTTCCTTGATCTTCAGCATCGCCGCCGTCTGCTTCTCTTTGTATTGAAAACTTTCGAACTGCGATCGCCATCCGTAGCCCTGGTCGTGCAGCAGTTGTGCTGTGTGCAGCAGGTCGCGCTTTCCAGTCCGGTTGTACAGCCAGGCAACGCTGAGAACCTCGTCTTGCCATCTATATCTGCCCCACGCTTCGAGCGGGCGCTTCGCCAGTTCCCTGCTTTGATAGGCAAAGTAACGATCCATCACAGGAATGACGCGCGAATCGCCGGTAGCTTCGTGATACTGGGTGAGAACCTTCAGCATCACCATTCGAGGCCACCAGTCGTCGTTTCCCTTGGGGCCAATCATCCCGGTTGCAGCCGTATTGTTCAGAGTCCAGTCAACGTACTTCTGCGCTTTGGCTTTGAGAGCGGGGTCATCGAGCAGGTAGGCGAGCGGAACGAGGCCATCCAGAAAATAAGGTCCTCGCTCCCAGGCTTCGCCCGTGCCGCCGAGCCAGCCACTGTTCGGGCCGACGTCCGGCCACGTTTCATCCAGATGTCCCCCAAGGCCGTTTGCCTGGATCTGCAATTGCCGCCGAAGCCATCCGGCAGGACGAACCTTCCCAAGCGGCAGAAAATAGAAGGCATTCGCGCCAAGAGGGGCGCGGTTCTTGACGACGTCTGCGCGAGCAGACACGGGATCGGCAGATGGAGCCGTAGCGGTCGAGCAAAGGGCCCGCAATCCTTCGCAGGGGATGGCAGAGAAGCCGAGAGCTCCGAGCTGCGTGAGAAAAGCGCGGCGATTCAATGCATAGCGCATGCTCGGCCCCTCTTAGGAAAGCCCACAGCGATGTGGAATTATAGCGGCGATTCGCCCACCGTCCTATAGTTCAGATGGTCTATTCGATGTTTCTCGTGCTTTCCTTGCCAGCGAATGTGTCGCGACGGGTGAAGATTATGCAGAGGCGATCAGCAATAAATCTGGAGCGGCTCCTATACGCCATGTTTACGACGAGTTTCAAGTAGTTCAGTTGGACTATAGACCCACCCACCAAGCGCGCAATACTCTCCATCCCGCTGGTGCCGGGACCAGTGCGAAAACTCGCGCCCGTGTGTGACCTTTGGCTGGACCGAACTCAACGTGGAGGCGCAGCAATGAAGAATTTCTCGCGAATAGTCCGCTTCGCAGCTGTTTTTTCGTTCTTCAGCCTGAATGCATGGGCGCAGTTCAGCGGCAATATTCAAGGTGATGTTCGCGACCCCAGCGGCGCAGCGGTGGCTGGCGCGGTCGTAACGTTGAACAATGCCGCCACCAACGTAAACCAAACGACCAACACTGATACGGCAGGCAACTACCGCTTTGTAAGTCTGGCTCCGGGAGAGTACAAGGTCTCGGTGAGCGCGTCGGGATTTGCCCCGGCCGCAGTTACCGTGACATTGCTTACCAGCCAGACGGTTGAAGTGCCCGTGAAACTCAGCCTGGGGTCGACCACCGAGTCTGTCACCGTTACGACCGAGGCTCCTGTTCTGGATACGGCTGATTCGCGCACCCAGTTAACCATTGAAACCCGCGAACTAACCGACCTGCCTCTGCAAGGCCGGAATCTGCTGGCTCTGACAACGGTGGCTCCCGGTGTGACCGGCCTCGGACTTGCGCCCGGCGGCAGCCCCGGCTCAGCAGCGGATAACTATTCGACCGAAACTCAGGTGGACGCCAGCGCCAACGGCCGTGGCAGCGTTGGCAATATGTTCATCGTTGATGGAATGGATGTGACTAGCGATATTCGCCCCGGTGTCTTGAACCTGACTCCGAACCCGGATGCAGTCCAGGAAACTTCTATCCAGACCAACACGTTCTCGACCGAATATGGACGCGCCAGTTCGCTGCAGATGGTGATGACCACAAAGTCTGGCAGTAGCCGCTTTCACGGAAGCGCCAGCGACTATTTCACTTACCAGAACTGGTGGGCGCTGACCGAGTTCGCCGAACCCCGCAAGTACGCGCCCTTTCATAGCAACAACTTCTCCGGTGCAATCGGCGGTCCGATTCTTCCCAAGCACCAGTTTTTCTTCTTCTTCGCGATCGAGCCTTTGCGGGAGACGGTCACCAACGCGGCTCAATCGCAAACCTTCGAAGACGCGCAATTCACGGCTTGGGCGCAACAGAATTCTCCCGGCACCTTGGGCACATCTTTGCTGACGAAATACACCCCCAGCGGCGCTACGGTGACGGGAGTTGCCCTGACGGCGGCGGAGATTTTTCCTGGCACCTGCGGAACTGCGGCTACCTCAAATTTGCCTTGCTCGCTTCCCATGGTCGACAACGGCGTGTTCAACTCGGCGAACTTCCGCAACGGAACGCAGTGGAATGCCCGCATCGACAAGTATTTCTCGAAAGATCGCATTTATGGCAACCTCTTCCGCACCACGCTGAAGACCGGTGGCCCGTCCGTCCGCCCGGCGTTTGATACTTCGAACAAGTACGTCACAGATTCGCTGCAGGTAAACGAGACGCACTCCTTCTCCAGAACACTGCTGAATGAAGCCGCCTTTGGCTATAACAAAGTCGAGGGCATCAACGAAGCAACCGGAAATTTCATCGTTCCGAATGTCTCGGTCACCGGTCAGGGAGTGGGGTTCGGCATCGGATTCGCCCAAGGTGATTTCATCCAGCACAACTATCACTGGCGCGACGTCTTGAACAAGGTCGCAGGCACACACAGCATCCGGTTTGGCTATGAGGGCCGGCGCGGCGACGATCTGGCTTTGTTTGCTCCGGTTTACAATCAGCCCAATTTCAGCTTCGACAACCTGCTTGCCCTGGCGCAGGACTCGCCGCATTCCGAGTCTGGCTTGGCTTACAATCCCCTCACCGGCCAGCCTGCCAAGGGCCAGTATGAATACGCAGTGGCCGTCCACGGATTATTCGTCGAAGATACCTGGAAGATTCGCAACCGGCTCACTCTCACGTACGGCCTCCGCTGGGATGACTTCGGCAATCCTGATCCTTTGAGTGGAACCACTCTCGCGAACTTTCATCTGGGACCCGGATTGTCGCTGAACCAGCAAATTGGCAATGGGTTCATGCTGCAGCAAAACAATGTCTTCAATCATGCGTTGACCAACGTCTTCAGCCCACGCGCCGGAGTTTCATGGGATCCCACAGGCAGTGGGAATTGGGTGGTTCGTGGGGGATTCGGCGTCTATCACGACTGGCCCACCCTGGGTAACGATGAAAACGGGTTGAAGGGCAATCCGCCGGGATGGATCGTCCCCACCTTCTATAGCACGGGAGGAACGGCGCCCCCGATGTTCGCATTGGGAACCACAGCCTCCACTCCCTCCGGCTTTCCTTATCCGGCGCTTCCCAGTACGACCTTGGATTCCCACGGCGGACTCACCGGATCGCAGATCAGTGTCGGCGGAATCAATCCGAACCTGAGTTCACCGGTCACTTACAACTACACCGCGACCCTGGAACGGAAGCTGGGCAAGGATTTAGTTGCCAGCGTTGGATATTCGGGTTCCCGCTCCGACAACTTGATTGAGGGCGGGGGACAAGAAACCGCGACCTCGTACGGCACGGACATCAACCGGTTTGCCGGGGACCTCATTCAGAACAACGGGACGCTCACACGCCTCAACCCAAGTTTTGGAGCCATCACCTATGCTCAGAATGGGGCGATTGGACGTTACAACGCCCTGATTGCGGCCACTCGCGGGCGCTTCGGGCACCACGGCTATTTCAGCGCATCCTATACCCGCTCCTCGTCGAAGGACGATTCGCAGATCTATCCGACCTTCCCCAACATTCAGCAGTACTATGGGTCCTCATATTGGGACGCCCCCAATCGCCTGTCGGTGGCGCTCAGCTATGATCTGCCGGGCATGAATTCCGGCAAAGGCCTGCTTGGAAGGGTCACCAACGGTTGGAGCATCAGCGACGTTACTATCCTGCAGAGCGGCACTCCTTTTGTGGTTTACACCAACGCTTCGTTCCAGGGCGGCGGCGACTACAACGCCGATGGATACAACTATGACTTTCCCAATGTCACAAACTATTCCCAAGCCACCAGCCGCCGAGGATATCTCTCGGGCATCTTCGCCTCCGGGCAGTTTACGCCGCCAACACTGGGCACCGAGGGCAACGAGGCGCCTTACCGCTTCCGAGAGCCGGGGTATGCCAACACTGACATCAGCATAGCCAAGAATACGAAGATCGTGGAGAGTGTCGGCTTCCAGCTTCGCTTCGATTTCTTCAACGCGTTCAACCGGCCTAACCTGAACTCCGTCGATGCAAACCTGCCCGATGGCTCCTTCGGCAAAGCCACCGGCCAGTACAATCCGCGCTGGATCCAGCTCGGGGCAAAGATCAGCTTTTAGATAGCGCTTCCTAAACCGGGTGCCGATAAAGTGGTGTCGGCACCTGGTTTGCTCACGATTATCCGGAGTTCGAAACTTTGATATTGGAAGTGAATGACCTCGCGATTTAGATCCATCTACCCTCCTTTCCGTGCCCGCGCCAGTCGCCCGCGAACTGGCCCCTTCTGGATTTGCTGCCTCGCTTTGTTCTGGGCGCTGGCCTTGGGCGGCATTGGCGCTGCCCAGTACAAAACAGAATTGAAGAACGATTCCATTACGGCGGATTTTGACCGGAGAGGACTGATTTCAATCGCCGCAAGTCCGGATGAAGTCATTCCGCTGGCGCATGATGATTTTTCCATTGCCATCGACGACGACCGCCTCGACAGCGCCACAGTCGAGCCCGAGATGAAGACCGGGCCCGGGAACACCGTTACCTATTCTTACTCTTTTCGGGATTATGCAATCAGCGTGGTCTACGAACTGCGGCCCGGTTGGCGCTTCCTAACCAAGCAAATCCAGGTTGTTCACGCGCCGCGATCTGCTTACGTGGTGCACATGGTGGAGCCCTCGCGTGTGGAGATGCGCGAGACCATATCTTCGGTGTTCAAGCCAGAAACCTACGAGCCCCAGTTCGGACATCCGGGCAAAGCGCGGAAGTTACTCTCGACCGCGGACTATGGCGAGTTCCTGCGTCTGTCGAACGGGCGCGGCCTCATGCTGCTGGCACAAAATCCATTCCTCGAAATCTCCGGCAAGGATCGATCTGTCACGCTTAGCTACAAGCCAGAAATGGAATGGCAGAGTGCATGGGGTCCATTCTCCAGTGATCTCACTTGTCTTGGACCTTACAAACTTACCGGCCGTCGTATTCCTTCGAAGATGGTTTTGGAGTGGGAGGTTCCTCCCGCATCCGTCTCGAGCGACGGCGCCGATGAAGGTGAGATTCAGGCTTTTGCCGACTGCGTCGCGGCTTTCCTGTTGCATCCTTCGCCCAAACCGATCCGCGTCGAGGTGGGGTGGACGCTGAATGATTATCAGATCAACGTGGCCACTCCCGAGGGCCGCGCCGAATACAAGAAAATTATCGATATGTCTTCGGATCTCGGGATGCAATCCTTGCTATACGGACCAGCGAACTACGAGCTGGCCCAGATCAAAGATGACGCCGACGACTGGCACTGGGAGCACGTCCTATGGCTCGGGCTGGGTCAGAAAATCCGCGAAGGCAAGTGGGACCCTGAAACCGGCGCGCTTCCCGCCAGCATCACCGAAATGCTCGACTATGCCAACTCAAAGCATATCGGGCTTCTCGCCTATGTGTATCCTTCCCTTCCTTTCTCGCAGAACCAAACCTGGCTGGTCACGGATGCGAAAAAGAAAGGGGAACAGACGTTCGCTACCCTCGCCTCTCGAACCTTTCAGGATTTTCTGATTGAGCAACTGCTGGCGTTCAAACGCAGAACGAACATCGCCGGATACTCCTTCGACTACACCTTTCTGAAGCTGCCTGGCAGCAGCTCTTACGCACAATGGCGCGGCTGGCGACGCGTGCTGGAAGAGTTACGCACTCGCGACCCGGAAATAATCATCGATGGCCGCCAGACCTATCAGATGTACGGTCCGTGGAGCTGGCTCGCCGGCAGTTATCCGCACCCCACTGGCAATGACGAGCAGCCGGAGAGTTTTACGCCATATCCCGATTTGCATTTCGATCGTGTCTCGGCCAATCGTACAAGGTTTGTGAACTACTGGTATCGCAACTACGAGTTCGCTCCTGCAGAAATCATTCCCGGTTACATGACGCATCAAACCGAGCGCAACATCAACGTTCCTGCTGATGCCGCCAGCCGCGACGGTCGCCACCGCGTGGAACAGGTCAATACAGAAGTTCACAACCCCGATTGGGATTATCTTGGGTACCGCTACTCGGTGATTTCTTCGATTGGCACCGGCGGATGGAACAACCTGATGGACATGATTCCGGCCCGAAATCCCGAAGAATTCAGTCACTTTTCGAGCGACGACAAAACGTGGATAAGGCATTGGTTGGAGTGGACAGATCAGAATGCCGAGTTGGTTCGCCACACACGCGCCATCCTCGGCCCGCCCGCTATCGGAAAGGCGGATGGAACGTCTGCGGTGATTGGCGATCACGGTTATGTGTTCTTATTCAATCCGAACTACAAAGAAACCATCGCAAGTTTTCAGCTGGACTCGAGCATCGGCCTTAGTGCAGGAGACAATTTTGTTTTGCGAGAGATTTACCCGCGAGAGGGCCGACTCATTGGAAAAGCCGCGGCGGGAGTTTGGAGATTCAGCGACGCCGTATCCATCACCATGGAAGGGACGAGTGCCCGCGTTCTGGAGGTGAAGCACCTGACCCTGCCGGTCAATGCGCCACTGGTGTTCGGAGCAGCGGCTTCCAATGCCACCGTTACGATCAACGCGGGTGCTCTGAAATTGGAGAACATTGCCGGCGAGCCAGGATCCGCAAAGGAGATTGGCGTTTTGTTGCCGGCCGCGGCGCCTGTGAAAAGCATGTCGGTGAACGGGCAGAGAGTGACGTTCAAGCAGACCGGAACGTACGCCTCGTCATCGCTGAAATTTGCCGGAGTGAATTTCTCCCACTCCGAGCAGATCAAATTGCAGCCGGAGAGTGAGGGAGTGTTCACCGGAACATTTGTGGTTCCCAAACGCATATTTGCGCAATTGGCTCAACGCCGCGAGCAATGGCCAATCGCCTGGACCAAGGACGACTACGCCGCCACATGGCTTGTCCCGGAACGACTGCTCTTGTTTCTGCAGATCGCTCAGCCAAAAGACTCGCTGAATCCGCAGGTCACGATCGACGGCCGTTCGGCCACGTTCACCAAAGCGTATTCATCCGTTCGGGTTGATCCTAGAACGTTTGTTGGTTTTTATCTTGACCTCTCTCACATCGAACCCGATGTCGCGCACAGGGTTGAACTCAAACTGCCCGGGCTCAAAGACGGCCAATTCCAGGGGCTGTTTTTCGACAACGTAGAAACGGAGTTCACACAAGCAATCGCGGAGCCCGGTGGCAACCACTGATTGGGAAGAGAATCTGGAGCGCTCCGTCGGAGGATGTTACGATTGCGATAATCATCACCGCTGACATGAGCGGGCTCAATCGCAATCGTGTCCCAACTCGCGTTGCGGCGAAAATGCCTTCTGGGCGTGGCCGGGCAACCCTTGTTCGTCGGTTACTGTTCGGACTGACGCTCTCTGCGCTGGGCATCAGCTGCCGATCCTCCAATGCACACACGATCGCGGTCATTCCACGGACCACCGCGAACGAGATGTGGGAATCCGTACACAAAGGAGCCGAGATTGCCGGGCACCAGACCGGATTTCATATCTATTGGAACGCCCCGACTCGAGAGGACGACATCGAAAGGCAGATTGGCCTGGTTGACCGGATGATCAACGAGCACCCCGCCGGGCTTGTGCTTGCTCCGGACCACTACCTCGCCCTGGTGGGGCCGGTACGGCGCGCGATGACCCTGCAAATCCCCATCGTGGTGATCAGTTCACCTTTGCCGATCCCGCCCGGAAGGGGCCTCTCCTACATTCTGAACGACGACGAGCAAATGGGGCGCTTGGCCGCCGCGCGAGTCGGGTTGCTCCTGCACGGCAAAGGAACTGTGGGCATGGTTGCCATGGAAACGGTGGAAATGAACACGATGACTCGCGCGCGCTCTTTCGAAGCTGCGCTCAACGCCAATTTTCCCAACATCTCGATTGCAGCCAGTGGACCGATTTCGAATATCGCGGAGCTTCAGCAAACAACGGCGGAGATGCTGGCGAACCATCCGCGCTTGGACGCGATCCTGGCCTTGGACGGTGTTGCTGCGACCGGAACCTTGGACGAACTGAGAGCTTTGGGAAAAACGAAGTCAGTAAAGTTAATCGGATGCGATCAGACCGAGAACCTGATGTTTTTCATCCGACAAGGTGACGTGGATTCGATCATCATCCAAAACAGCAACGAAATGGGATCGCTGGCGGTAAGATGGATCGCCGCGCGGACGCGGGGAGAGGCCATTCCTGATAAAATCCAACTCCCTCCGGTGCTGGTGGATAAGAGCAATATCGACACCACGGAAATCCAGAAACTGTTGGCGGTGGACTGGAGATCCTCTCATTGAGCATCCTCGAATCCATGCGCAGCCCCTATCGAAGCGCGATCCTCGTCCTCGCCGGCGTCGCAGCTATAGCCGCGGTGCTGTACTTTTCGCAGACCTCACCCAGGCTTCCCTATCAGGATTCCTTTTCTTCCGGTAGAACAAAAGAGTGGCATGCCTACGCTGGTAGTTGGGAAACACACGACGGCACAATTCGCAATCTCTCCGAAGAACTCGGCGCGAAGTTGCTCACCGGCTCTCCGGAGTGGACTGACTATTCTCTCGACGCCGACATGATGCTGCTCGGACAAAGCGGAGATGCGGGACTGATTGTGCGGTCCAGTGATGAAGAAGACGGAATCGATGCATACAGCGGGTACTACGCGGGCCTCCGCTCACCTAATGAACTGGTGATTGGTCGCGCCGATCATGGATGGATGGAATACCAGGCGGCGCAGATCCCCGCACCTCTCCGCAGCTTCAAGTGGTATCACCTCAAAGTGGTTGCCGTGGGATGCGACGTGGCGGCTGTCGCTTCCGACTCAGAAACACAAGAGACCACCGTTGCCGCTCTGCGTGAAAAAGATTGTGCCCGAAAGGGACGCATTGGTCTTCGATCGTATTCCGCTGGCGGCGCCTGGAGGAATGTACGGGTCGCTCCCGCAACTTTTCCTGAGTTGCTTGCCGTCGAACAGGGCGCAAAGGTTGAAGATTCTCCAGAAGCGCTGCAGACCGAGGCGGGATTCTCCGCTAAGTTGGCCCATTCCATTCGGCGAGATGCGGCGCCCGCTCCGCCTTCCATCGCCGGACGCTCCGCTTCAGAGTTACAGATCGCTCCGATCAGGAGTCTGCGACAGATGACCGCGCTCCATCCTCCGCAGCTCACCGTTCGCGGAAACGTGGTGCTGACTTCTCCAATGCTCTATATCGAGGATTCCACTGGAGGGTTGGCAGTCGATGACGTGCGTGGGACATCGCTAAAACTGGGCGACGAGGTCGAGGCTAGCGGAACCGTAGAGGCACGAGGCTTCAGTGCAACACTCAGACAGGCAAATGTTGCCCTTCGCTGGTCACGGGAACCGGCGCCGCCCCTCTCGGTCACAGCGGCTCAGGCGGCGACCGGTGCTTTCGACGGGATGTATATCGAAATTGAAGGCAGCCTCGATACCAACCCCGAAATCGCCCAGCAATCGGTCGGGATGAATCTTACCAGCGGGAATCACAGCTATCGCGCTATCTTGAGTGCCGCGCGAGAAGAGGAGGTCTTCAGCCGCCTTCTGCCCCACAGTCTGTTGCGATTGCGGGGAGTATGCGTGGTTGACCCCGAACGCTCCAAAGGCTTGACGCCATTTGTTCTCTATCTTCGCTCCGGCGGCGACGTGAGTATCCTCTCAGGACCGCCCTGGTGGGACGTGCAACATTTGGGCGAAATCGCCGCCGCGCTCGTGCTGCTGACGCTGATGGGAGTTCTCATCTACACTCGCGCGGAACGCTGGAGAATGCGCGCCGTCGTGGAAGAACGTTCGCGCATGGCACGAGAGATTCATGACACTCTGGCTCAGGGTTTCGCGGGCATTGCTCTGCAGCTTGAGTCCGTGTTGCAAAAGCCATGGGCCAAGGGAGTGGAGATCGCTCCCATCGCAGTGGCCTGCCAGATGGCGCGGCAGAGCCGGCGAGAAGCCCACCGCTCGATTGCCGCGCTTCGAACACTGCATACCGACGAACCTCTCGAAGACATGCTGCGGAAACTTTTGCAAACTCAAATTGCAGGGAGCCAGGTTGAACTCGCGGTCACCGCGACCGGCTCTCCACAGCCTTTGTCTGCGGAGCACGCCGGCCATGTACTGCGAATTGCGCAGGAAGCCGTAGCGAATGTTTTGCAGCACGCTCAGGCCACGCGGATCGAAGTGCGTTTAATATTCGAACCGGGGAACCTCGTGCTGGAAATTGCCGACGATGGTCGAGGCTTCGATGTTTCTGGCGTACCGTTAGCCGAGGAAGGTCATTTCGGCATTACCGGGATGAAGGAACGCGCGGCTACGATTCGGGCCGGCCTCGCCATTCGATCCGACAACGCCGGCACCCGGATCGCGCTCCGGTTGCCGATTCCTCCGCGTCAAGGCCATTTTTGGCACCGTTTGTGGTGGCGATGGTCGGGATTGAAGACGTCCACACATCCCGCCGCCCATGCATAGAAATTCAAGAGCGTAGGACCATGACCGTTAAGATCCGTGTGATGCTCGCCGATGACCACCTGATTTTTCGAATGGGACTGAGAAGCCTGTTGAGCGGCGAGGCCAGCATTGACTTGGTAGGTGAAGCGACGACCGGCTCGCAAACCATCGAGAAATTCAAAGCGCTACGTCCCGATGTGCTGCTGCTGGATCTCCGAATGCCCGATGGTGGCGGGATGGGCGCACTGGCGGCCATCCGGGACGCTCACCGCGACGCCAAAGTATTGATGCTTTCAAGCTACGGCAATGAAGAAGAGGTCTATCAGGCGCTTCACGCCGGAGCTGCCGGATATTTGCTCAAAGACGCCGGCCGCGAAGAATTGCTCTCGGCGATACACCAGGTGCATGCCGGTAAGAAATGGATTCAGACTTCGATTCAGGGTCTGATATCGCAGCGAGCGAACCGCCCCGAGTTGACGCCAAGGGAATTGGAAGTGCTAAAACTTCTGGTCGCCGGGCTCACGAATCGCGAAATCGCGGCAGTACTCGGAAACAGCGAAAACACCGTTCGCAATCACACCATCAGCATCTTCGCCAAACTCTACGTGAGTGACCGTGCGGAGGCCGTGGGCGCCGCATTGCAGCGGGGGATTGTAGTTCCCAACAACTAAGGTAACATCTTCTTGTTCTCCTTCCTTCGAAAGACTCCTCAGAAGAATTCATGGGTAAGTTCCGGCTCAGGCAGTTTGCCAAGTGAGGGATAGTGCGCAAGTTCCCGGATGCGGAAGGTACGAAAGCCGTACGATCTTCTCATGGTTACTTTGGCCTTGTTGTTCAGCCCCTCGATGACACCGCTGGAAAACTGTTTCCTGGTCTTGAAGTAGTTGAGCAGCAGAGCGCGGTGGGTGCGCAAGGTGCGGGCCATCTTCTTCATCGGCTCGATACGGCTGCGCATGGTTTGATAGCACCAGAAATCCAGGAACATGGCGGCCCAAGTGGGCGAGTTGTATTCCCAGAACTGCTGAAAATCCTCTTTGAGGAGATAGGCCCGGACGGTCTCGAGGTTGTAGCGGAGCAGATCGCGCAGGCGGAACTTCTGCTGGGGGGTGAGATTCTGTTTGCGCTTGAGCACGCACCAGCGTGACTTTTTCAGCAGCGGCAGGTAGCGCCCAGCAGGACAATGTACTTTCGTAATTAGGAATTGGCCGTATTGAAGCCACCACGGGCCTAGCTGGAGAATCAAATCACGTGAGATGAGTTCACGAACGCCGTCCTTAAGGAGTACCAATGCAGACGTTCAAGCCCTCCCCCCACTTCAAGAATTCGAGCCTGTATCCTGAAACATCCGACATGTTGTGGTTCCCATTTGCGGCCCTGAGTACGGGGCCTTTACTGCAGGCTGAAACTATCGTCGAAATCACCAACCGAGTGTGCGAGCGGTATCTCAACATTCGATCAGAACACCAGCTGGATCGCAGAGTTGTGCCGAGTCCCTCAAGTCATGAGCCATTGAGAATTGCGTCGTGAGCGGATCGGAGAACTCACCAGCTATGAGCGGAAGCCACTCCGATTTACCGGCCTGCTCAGTTCGGATATCGATCAGGATCTAGCCCCAGAAGGGACATCCGTTCCACATCGCCGAGTTCTGCGGCAGGAGGCGTTTCAGATCTTCAACAGTACCCCATTCGACAAGAACCCGAACCTTGCCGTTTCCACAGCGAGCGCTCTTCTACGGCTGGGAACGGAAACGGAACTTCCGGCTTAGTCGGGCAATTCTTTGAAAACAATCCCGAGGACGAGGGAGGGGTGGTGAACCTGCATGGGACAGGGTTAATTTGCCCTCCTGCAGTCAAGAGATCCAACCAGAACACCGTGTTGTCGTCGCAGGTGGTACTACGAGCAACTGCACACGCCAGGGAGTGTCGCTAATTGAAAACCGCTCGCGAAGATCGCGAACAGATAGGGCTAACAGGGCTGACAAGGGCTAACAGACGGCTAACAAACGGCTAACAGACACGGCTAACAACGGCTAACAGATAGGGCTTGACGGCGGCGTCAGCATTTTGTAGCATCGTCAGAACAAGTTCGCTCTTCTTAATTGGGGAGTGAACCTGAATTTCATGCAGAGTGGCTGAGGGACGAGCCCTACGACGCCACGGCAACCGATCCGGGATCATATATCCCGGGTGCTTGGTGCCAACTCTCTCCTGGAAACAGGGAACATGGGATTCGGCAAGCGCGCTGTATTTGCTTTCCGATCGCCTCTTTTCCTTTTTCCTGGAAAAAGAGGCTTTTGCTTTTTAAGCCGCTTTTTCAGGCTCGTCCTCAGTTACTCGCTGCTTTAAAGAAGCAAGAAAGCGAGTAGCACATGTCTCACTACGAACTGCGGTGCCGGGAATGCGGACGCACTTGGGGGAACCAGCCCCGCTCCATCTGCGACGATTGTTTCTCTCCTCTGGAAGTTGCCTACGACTACGACGCGCTGCGCGCGCAGGTTAGCCGGGGCGCGCTTACTCGCGAGAGCATTGCCCAGCGGCCGCCGAACATGTGGCGTTACTCCGAGCTTTTGCCCCTTCCGCAGGGCTTTGAACCGCGGCTCCCGGTCGGCTTCACTCCACTGCTCCAGGCCCCACGCCTTGCGGAACAGTTGAGTGGAACGACCGCTGCCGCGGCCAATTTCTACATCAAGAACGATGCGGTCTGTCTGCCTACGTTGAGCTTCAAGGATCGCGTGGTCGCGGTCGCTTTATCGCAAGCGAAAGCCTTCGGGTTCGACACCGTGTCCTGTTCATCGACCGGGAATCTTGCCAACGCGGTCGCTGCACATGCCGCCCGCGAAGGACTCAAGGCCTGGATCTTCATTCCGTCGGACCTTGAGCCCGCAAAGATTCTGGGCACGAACGTGTTTGGCGCGAAAGTCGTGCGCATCGCCGGTAATTACGATCAGGTCAACAGGCTGTGCTCGCAGATCGCCGACGAGCATCGTTGGGGCTTCGTCAACGTAAACCTGCGGCCCTACTATGCTGAGGGATCGAAAACGGTCGGCTTCGAAATCGCCGAACAACTCGGCTGGCGTCTGCCCGATAACGTGGTGTGCCCCATGGCGGGCGGTTCGCTCATTGTCAAAATCAAAAAGGCATTCGACGAACTCGTCAAACTCGGCCTCGTCGAAGGCAAGGAAGTGAAGTTCTTCGGCGCGCAAGCGACCGGATGTTCGCCGATCTCGACTGCGGTCAAGACCGGCAGTTCTGAAATCGAGCCGCAGAAGCCAACAACCATCGCTCGCTCGCTCGCCATCGGTAATCCTGCCGACGGACACTATGCGATCAAAGTCATCAAGGGCAGCGGCGGATGGAGCGAAGACGTCAGCGATCCGGAAGTGATCAACTCCATCCAGCTGCTTGCCGAGACGGAAGGCGTCTTCACCGAGACGGCTGGCGGCGTGACTGTCGGCACAGCCGGCAAACTCTATCGTCAGGACCGTATCCTGCCCGAAGAAACGACCGTGCTCTGCATCACTGGCAATGGCTTGAAGACCACCGACGTGCTGGCTGGCGTCTACCAGGCCGAACGCCCGATCGCCCCGAAGTTGACGGAGTTCGAAAACTATCTGCAGCAGACGCTGAGACTGGACGAAGTGCCCGGTGTCATCGCCGCAGAAATCGCGGTAGGAGCATAGACATGCCGATCACCGTACAGATTCCAACCGCGTTGCGCCGCCACACTGCAGGAGTCGGTTCGATCACCTGTGCCGCTTCGAATCTGGGAGATTTGTTTTCTGTGCTCGACCAGAAATTTCCTGATCTGAAGCCGCACCTGCGGGATGATAAAGGCCAGATCCGCCGCTTTCTCAACATTTACGTGAACGAAGAAGACATCCGCTTTCTGGGCGGTCCAACCTACGCTTTCCAGGAGGGCGACGAAGTTCTGCTGGTGCCGTCGATCGCGGGCGGCACAAGATAACTGTTGACTCCGTGATTTTCTAAGCAGCTTTTTTCAATGTTGTTCTGCTGGGCAGTCTTCCGCGTTTTCTGTTGATCTGCATTTTTCTAAGCGGTCACTTCATCGTGGTTCTCGAACATACGCTTTCAACACTCGCATGCACAACGCGGTTTGTTATTCCTCGTGCTTGGTGTTGAGTAAAGGCAAGAAAAAATTCAACAGCGACACGCGATTCGTTGCTACCAGTCTTTCTGCAGGCACGTCTTACGTTCCAAGTTGTCACCACGAGTGTTCGGTGCTTTCCGGTGAAAGGCGACGAGCAGGATCCTGACAGCGGATCAGGAGGTTGCCATCACGAATCGAGTGCAAGTAGTCTTTGTTTTCCTCATGGGGCCGGCACTATCGGCTCAGGTTTGCACCGACACTGATTCGGGTGCCGTTGGCATCACTTCTGCCCCGTCCTCGCAACTCGAAGTGCAAGTCAAGGGCACGAGTGATCGA
>Ga0210406_10000141_pt1 | contig 109677 bp, 95 predicted proteins | sample IncBWC30MmetaG_FD_155454 | JGI IMG/M metagenome (GOLD analysis project Ga0210406, IMG submission 155454) | Forest soil microbial communities from Barre Woods Harvard Forest LTER site, Petersham, Massachusetts, United States - Inc-BW-C-30-M | ecosystem: Environmental > Terrestrial > Soil >... | reverse complement strand
CAAGCTTTAAGAAGGTAAGAGGCAGCGATGGGACTGAAGAGCTTTAATCCATATACGGCGTCGCGGCGGTTCATCACCGTCGTGGACAAGAGCCACATCACCAAGCAGGAGCCGGAAAAGGCGCTGGTGGAATCGAAGAAGCGCTCCGGCGGCCGCAACAATCACGGCGAAATCGTGATCTGGCACCGCGGCGGCGGCCACAAGAAGGCCTACCGCAAGGTGGACTTCCGGCGCGAAAAACTCGGCGTGCCCGCGAAGGTCGCGGCCATCGAGTACGACCCGAACCGCAGCGCTAACCTGGCGCTGTTGCACTACGCCGATGGCGAGAAGCGCTACATTCTCCATCCCGTGGGATTAGAAGTGGGCGCGACGGTATCGACTGGCGAGGGCTCGGACATTCTTCCGGGCAATGCGCTGCAGTTCAAGCACATTCCTCCCGGCACGATGGTGCACAACCTGGAACTGTATCCCGGGCGCGGCGGACAAGTGGTACGTTCCGCGGGCGGCTCGGCGCAGTTGCTGAGCAAAGAAGGCGATCTGGCGCTGGTGAAGCTGCCTTCCGGCGAAGTACGCAAGTTTTCGATCGAGTGCATGGCGACGGTCGGCCAGGTCGGCAACCTCGATCATGAAAATGAAACGTACGGAAAAGCCGGCCGCACGCGCTGGCATGGGAAAAAGCCCACCGTTCGCGGTGTGGCCATGAACCCTGTGGATCATCCGCACGGCGGCGGCGAAGGCAAGGTCAAGGGCAATCATCCCCAGACGCCTTGGGCTTTCCCGACGCTGGGCAAGAAGACGCGGCACAACAAGCGCACCGACAAGCACATTGTCGAGCGCAGGAAGTAAGGACAGAAAGTTTACTGAGGCGAGAAACCCGGCGACGAATTGAGGGCCGCCTGGTGAGAGCAAAAGCGATGCGAGCAACACGCACAACACGAACAGCAGCAAGGCGCAACCGGTTGGTAAAGCGCACCAACAAGCGCGCAGCCAAGCGGGTAACCGCGAAGAACGCGAAGGCGGCACGTCCGCTGGCGAAAGTGGCAGTGGCTCCGCCGGAGCCGGTGCTTTACAAGCTGTGCAAGCCGGGCTGGGCGGTCATTGTGGAACGGATTGCGAATGCGCAGGGCACGCGGTTTGTCTGCCCGTTCTGCCCGAAGTCGCACCGCGTTCCCGGGCCGGTGCGAGGATTCAAGAAGATGCGGCGGGCACCGTGGAGCCGCTTGCGGCGAGTGGAGGAATAGGGAATCGATGGCACGCTCACTAAAAAAAGGGCCGTTTGTGGATGGCCACCTGCGCATCAAGGTCGAAGGACTGAACACGCGCAACGAAAAGAAAGTGATCAAGACATGGTCGCGGCGTTCGACGATCGTGCCGGACATGATCGGTCACACCATCGCCGTACACAACGGGAAGAAATTCATTCCCGTATATGTGACCGAGCAGATGATCGGGCACAAGCTGGGTGAGTTCGCGCCGACGCGTTCGTTCAAGGGCCACGGCGTGAAAGCGGCGCTGGAGAAGGCGGCCGGCCCGGCACCAGCAGGAGGCGGCGCACCAGCGGGAGCACCCGCGGCGCCGAAGGCATAAGTCATGGCTGAAGTGCAGACACAGCAGGCATTGATTGAAGCGCACGCGCTGGCGCGTCACGTTCGAATGTCGCCACAAAAGGCGCGGCTGGTGATGGACCTGATCCGCGGGCAGCGGGCGCAGGAGGCGTTGCAGACGCTGAAGTACACGCCCAAGCGCGCCGCCAAGCACATCGAAAAGGTGCTGCGCAGCGCCATCGCCAATGCGGAGCTCAAGGCGGAAAACGCCGGAGCGCCGCTCGATGTGGACCAGTTGTTTGTAGCGCAATGTTTCGTGAATGAAGGGCCGCGCTGGAAGCGGTTGCGTCCCGCGCCGATGGGCCGGGCGTTCCGTTACCAGAAGCGCACCGCGCACTTGTGGGTGGGAGTAGCGGAGCATCACGTGGCAGCCGCGGAACGCGTGGCAGCCAACGTAGCGGAAGCGGAAGCGCAAAAGGGCGTTCGCGGTACGGCGCGCCGCGTTCGCAAAGCTTTGACCGGCAAACAGCAAGCGCCCAAGAAGGGCAAGAAGTAGTCGGTCCCGACATGGTCGGGACCGCGAAGAAATAGGAGAGTTATGGGACAGAAGACGCACCCGTATGGATTCCGGCTGGGCTACAACAAGCCGTTCAAGTCGCGGTGGTATGCCGACAAGGACTATGCCGATCTTCTTCACGAAGACGTGAAGTTGCGCAAGGAGCTGAAAGAGAAACTGAAGAGCGCGGGCATCAGCTCGATCGACATCGAACGCGCGGCCAACAAGCTGGTCGTGCGCATTTACACCGCGCGGCCGGGCATCATCATCGGGCGCAAAGGCGCGGAGATCGACAAGCTGAAGCAAGACGTTCAGAAGCGCACGAAACGCGAGGTGCACATCGACATCCAGGAAGTTCATCGCCCGGAGCTGGATGCCACGCTGGTGGCGGAATCGATTGCGCTGCAACTGGAAAAGCGCGTGGCGTTTCGGCGCGCGATGCGCAAAGCGGTGGATTCGGCGCTGCGCTTCGGCTGTAAAGGCATCAAGGTGCGTGTGGCCGGCCGGCTGAACGGCGCGGAAATCGCGCGCAAGGAATGGTACCTGCAGGGGCGGCTGCCGCTGCAAACGCTGCGTGCGGACATTGACTATGGCACCGCGGAAGCGAACACCACTTACGGCGTGATTGGCGTGAAGTGCTGGGTCTACCAGGGCGAAAACGTGCCCAAGAAGTTTTCGAAGATTCAGAAAGAACGCGAAACCGCCGCGGTAGTGTAAGCGAAACAGCGGTTAACGAGATCAGGGAAGCGAGAACACAGCGATGTTGATGCCCAAGAAGGTGAAGTACAGAAAGCAGATGCGCGGCCGCCGCAAAGGCAAGGCGTGGCGCGGCGGGGATTTGGCGTTCGGCGAATACGGACTGAAGGCCATGGAATGCGCGTGGATCACCGACCGGCAGATTGAAGCTTCGCGCGTGGCGATTACGCGCTTCATCAAGCGCGGCGGAAAATTGTGGATCCGGATTTTCCCGGACAAGCCGTTCACCAAGAAGCCGGCCGAAACGCGCATGGGCAAGGGTAAAGGCGCGCCGGAAAAGTGGGTAGCGGTAGTGAAGCCGGGACGCATCATGTTCGAAATGGCGGGAGTGGACGAAGCGACGGCCAAGGAAGCCATGGGTCTGGCGGCGCACAAGCTGCCGATTCCCACGAAATTCGTCTCCCGTGCGGGAGGGTTTTAACGATGCCGCGGCGTATTGAAAAGATTCGCGAAGCGGGCGTGGACGAACTGCTGGCGCAGCAGAAGGATTTGACGGAGACGATTTTCCGGCTGCGGTTCCAGCTTTCGACTGGCCAGGCGGAAGCGCTGAAGCGTCTTCGTGAGGCGAAAAAAGATCTGGCGCGGGTGAAAACACTAGTTCGCGCGCAAGAGCTGAAAGCAGGGAAGGCGTAATGACAACCGAAACACAAAGCGCCCCGGTGGCCGAGCGCGGCGAGAGAACCATTCTCACCGGCAAAGTGACCAGCGCGAAGATGGATAAGACCATTGTGGTTGAGGTGCAGCGGCTGGTGCAGCATAAGAAGTACCGCCGCGTCGTGCACATCTCGAAGAAATTTTACGCGCACGACGAAGAGCGCAAAGCCAAGGCCGGCGACACGGTGCGCATCGTGGCTTCGCGGCCGCTTTCGAAGTTGAAGCGCTGGCGGTTGAAAGAAGTGCTGACGCGGAACGCGTCGGCCTCATAAGAAAGACAGGGGAGCAGACCAATGATTCAGATGCGAACCTGGCTGACGGTGGCCGACAATTCCGGCGCGCGTAAGCTGACCTGCATCATGCCGGTGGGCGGCGACGCGGGGCTGCAAGCGGGCCTGGGCGACGTCATCACTGCCGCGGTCAAGGAAGCAACACCGGAAAGCCAAGTCAAAAAGGGAACGGTAGTGAAAGCAGTTGTAGTGCGAATGCGGAAAGAACGGCGGCGCAAGGATGGCACGTACATCCGGTTCGATGACAATGCCGCGGTGCTGATCAACGATACGGGCGAGCCGGTGGGGACGCGCGTGTTCGGCCCGGTGGCGCGCGAGCTGCGCGAAAAGAAATTCACCAAGATTGTTTCGCTGGCTCCGGAGGTTTGGTAGGACATGACACTGAGACACGAAAGAGCCGAACGGCACACGATCCAGATTCGCAAGGGCGATAACGTCAAGGTGATTGCCGGGAAAGACGCCGGCAAGACCGGGCGCGTGCTTTCAATCCACGCGAAGAACAACACCGTGGTGGTCGAGCATGTGGGCATCATCAAGCGGCACACGCGGCCCAACCCTTCGAAGAACATCAAGGGCGGGATCGTGGAGAAGGAAGCGGGCATCAACGTTTCGAACGTGATGGTGGTTTGCGGGAGCTGCGGCAAGCATACCCGGATTGGCCACCAGATTTTGCCGGACGGATCGAAAGTTCGTAGCTGCCGCCATTGCAACACGGCGCTGGACAAGTAAAGGACAAGGTAGAAGAAGGCGATGAAGAGTCGATTGCAGGAAAAATACCGGGCGGAAACGGTGCCAGCGCTGATGAAGCGCTTTGGCTGGAAGAACATGATGGCTGTGCCGAAGCTGAAGAAGATCACGGTCAACATCGGGCTGGGCGAAGCCAGCCAGAACGCCAAGCTGCTGGACACCGCAGCAGTGGAACTCGGCCAGATCACTGGGCAAAAAGCCGTGATCACGCGGGCGAAAAAGTCCATTGCGAATTTCAAGATTCGCAAGGGCATGCCCATCGGCTGTGCGGTGACTTTGCGCGGCGACTTGATGTACGAATTTCTCGACCGCTTGTGCAATGTAGTGCTTCCTCGCGTGCGCGACTTCCGCGGCTTGCCGCAGAATTCCTTCGATGGCCGCGGGAATTACACGCTGGGCCTGAAAGACCAGTTGGTGTTTCCGGAAATCGATTACACGCGCGTGGACAAGATCAAGGGCATGAACATCACCATGACCACCAGCGCGAAAAATGATGAGCAGGGCCGCGAGCTGCTCAAGGGTTTGGGAGTTCCGCTTCGCGAAAAGGGAGCCGCACAATAAATGGCACGCACAGCAAAAATCGCCAAGTCGCTCAAGAAACCGAAATTCAAGGTGCGCATCCGCAACCGTTGCCGCTGCTGCGGCCGCGCGCGCGGGTATATCCGCAAGTTCCAGATGTGCCGCATCTGTTTCCGCGGTATGGCGCTGAAGGGGGAAATCCCCGGCGTCGTGAAAGCCAGCTGGTAGGAGCCCTTTTTAGGAGAATTATGCAGACGGATCCGATAGCCGATTTTTTGACGCGCCTCCGCAACGCGGCGGCCGCCAAGCACCAGCGCGTGGATGTTCCGGTCTCGAAGCTCAAGACCGAAATCGCGCGCATCCTCAAGGACGAGGGCTACATCTCGACCTACAAACTGGTGGACGAGAACAAGACGCGCAAGATGCTGCGTGTTTTCCTGAAGTACACGCCGGACCGCCGCAGCGTGATCACCGGCTTGAAGCGCATTTCCCGTCCAGGCGCGCGCTCGTATCTCGGCGCCAACGATATCCGTCCCGTGGTAGGCGGGCTGGGCATCAGCATCATGACCACGCCGAAGGGTCTGATGAGCGGCCGCGCGGCGCGCAAAGCGAAAATCGGCGGCGAAATTCTTTGCGAAGTTTGGTAAGCGGAATTTCTAGTTAAGGAAAATAGAGAAGATGTCACGCATCGGACGCAAACCAATTCCAGTGCCGGCAGGCGTAAAGATCGCCACGCAGCCGGGCAAGATCGACGTGCAAGGGCCGAAGGGCAAGCTTTCCTTCGCGATCCCTCACGGCATCACCTTCGAGCAGAAGGACGGCGTGTTGACCGCCCTTCGCGCGACCGAAGAGCACCGCGCGCTTCACGGGCTCGCGCGCGCGCTGGTCGCCAACGCCGTGCAGGGCGTGACGTCGGGCTTCAAAAAAGAGCTCGACATCGTGGGCGTCGGCTATCGCGCCGAGTTGAAGGGCAAGACGGTTTCCTTTGCGCTCGGCAAGTCGCACCCGATTGACTTTCCGATTCCGGAAGGCATTCAGGTCGCCGTCGAAAAGCAGACGCATATCGTCGTAAGCGGCGCGGACAAGGGCCAAGTCGGCCAGGTTGCCGCCGACATGCGCTCGCTGCGCCCCCCTGATCCGTACAAGCAGAAGGGCGTGCGTATCACCGGCGAACGTTTGAAGAAGAAGGCCGGCAAGGCCGGCGCAAAGGCCGGCGCGGCGTAAGTTTGAGTTGTAAGGGCGGGGCTAGCCCCGCCTGTCAATGGGTCTTGGAAAGATTTGGCAGTAAGGAGAAACGACTGTGGCATCGGCAAGAGTTCGCAAGCTATCGCGGGATTTGCACCGCCAGCGCGTTCACGCGCGTGTGCGCACCAGGGTGGAAGGCACGCCCGAGCGTCCGCGCCTATGCGTGTACCGTTCACTGGGACACATTTACGCGCAGGTGATTGACGACCGCTCGGGCAAGACGCTGGTTTCCGCCAGTTCGGTGGACGGCGAAACGAAAAAGAATTTGAAGGGCGGAGGCAACATCGCGGCAGCGAAAGTGATCGGCAAAATCGTTGCCGACCGCGCCAAGGCTGCCGGAGTAAGCAAAGTAGTGTTCGACCGCGGCGGGTACAAGTATCACGGCCGCGTCAAGGCGCTCGCGGATGCGGCGCGGGAAGCGGGGTTAAAGTTCTAAGCCTATGTCGAAGCAAATTTTGCGAGACAGTCTAGCGGTACGGCGGCTCCTGGAAGTGAATCCTTCGGAGCTGAAGGATGACGTGATTGCCATCAATCGCGTCACCAAAGTCGTGAAGGGCGGCAAGAACCTGAGTTTCTCAGCGCTGGTGGTCGTCGGCGACAGCCACGGTCATGCGGGATTCGGCATGGGCAAAGCCCGCGAAGTGCCCATGGCCATCAAGAAGGGCATCGAGCAAGCGAAAAAAAATCTGATCAAGCTGAACGTGAAGGGTTCCACGATTCCGCACCAGGTTTTGGGCCGTTACGGTTCGGCGCAGGTGTTGCTCAAGCCCGCGTCGGAAGGCACCGGCGTCATTGCCGGCGGCCCGGTGCGCAAGGTCATGCAAGTGGCGGGGATTCACAATGTGCTGACGAAATCCATCGGCACATCGAACCCGCACAACGTCGTCAAAGCCACCTTCGCGGCGCTTCTCGGATTGAAGGATATCGCGCACGTAGCGGAAACCCGGTCGAAGACCGTGGAAGAAATCAGCGGCAAGCCACCCAAGGAAAAAGCCGCTACGAGTGAGGGCGTCTAATGCCTGGAAAAAAGGCAGCGAGCACACATAAGACTCCCGTCAAGGCCTATAACCGGACGGAGCATGACGGCAAGAAGTCCGGCGGCACGGTGAAGGTCAAGTGGGTGGTCAGCTTCATTAGCTGCACCGATGATATGCGTCAAACCATCCGCGGCCTCGGCTTGCGGAGAATGCATCAGGTGGTCGAGCGCCAGGATACGCCGGAAACACGCGGCATGATCCACAAGGTGCGGCACCTCGTGGAAGTGGTGGAATAGGGCAATGGCAAAGAAAACTTCAAGCGGCCCGAGAGGGGCCAAGCGCGGTCAGCACAAGCCGGCGACACCGGCGGGAAAACCGCGCCGCACGTTTGCGCTTTCGAATTTACAGCCGCCTGCCGGCTCGCGCCACCGCAAGGTTCGCGTCGGCCGCGGCATCGGTTCGAAGCTTGGCAAGACCTCTGGCTCCGGCAACAAGGGGCAGAAGTCCCGCCGCGGCTATTCGCGCCGCCGCGGTTTTGAAGGCGGCCAGATGCCGCTGCACCGGCGGATGCCGAAGCGCGGCTTTCACAATCCGTTCGGCGTGACGTACTCGGTCGTAAACTTGGCGGAGTTGAATGTTTTTCCAGCGGGCGAGACGGTCACTCCCGAATTGCTCCGTGCTCACGGTTTCGTGCGCCGCGCCACTGACCCCATCAAGGTTCTCGGCGATGGTGAGTTGACGACCAAACTGGCGATTCACGCGCAGGCGTTCAGCGCGTCGGCAAAAGAAAAGATTACCAAGGCGGGCGGTACGTTCGAGGTTGTAGCGTAACGAGGGATCACGGGAAACAGGCATGAACCGATTCATTGAAGCTGTGAAGAACATGTTCCGCATCGACGACTTGCGGAACCGTGTGCTGTTCACGCTGGCCCTTTTGGGTGTCTATCGCATCGGTGCGCACATTCCCACGCCGGGAATCAACACCGCGGTGCTGGAGCAGATGTTCGCCCAGTCCGCGGGATCGGTGCTCGGCATTTTCGACCTCTTCAGCGGCGGCAACTTCCGCCGTTTGACGATTTTCGCGCTCGGCATCATGCCGTACATCACTTCGTCGATCATCTTGCAATTGATGACCGTGGTGTTCCCGTACCTCGAGCGCCTTCAGAAAGAAGGCGAACTCGGCCGGCGCAAGATTACGCAGTACACGCGCTACCTGACGATCGTCTTGAGCATCATCCAGTCGTTGACGATTGCCAAGACGTTGCAGGCCGCAGCTGGCCCCAACGGCCAGTCCATGGTCTACCATCCTGGATGGGGCTTTACGTTGATGACCATCCTGACGCTGACGACAGGTTCGGCGTTCATCATGTGGCTCGGCGAGCAGATCAGCGAGCGCGGTATTGGCAACGGCATGTCGCTGATCATCTTCGTCGGCATCGTTGTTGGCCTGCCTCGCGCCGTTGTTGATTTGTACGAGAAGGCCAAGACGCAGGCTTGGGGGCCGTTTACCCCGCTAGCGCTGATCATCTTGATCCTGTTGATGATCGCGGTTGTCGCTTTTATCGTCTTCGTGGAAGGCGGGCAACGCCGGATTCCCGTGCAGTACGCCAAGCGCGTTGTCGGGCGCCGCGTCATGGGCGGGCAGTCTTCTTACCTCCCGCTGCGCGTGAATTCCGGCGGCGTCATTCCGCCGATTTTTGCCAGCTCGTTGCTGGCGTTTCCGGCCACGGCCGCGCTTATCTTCGGGACCCGCTGGCCGTTTGTGAAGAACATTGCCGACGCCCTTAAGTGGGGCGAGCCGCTGTACACGCTGATTTACATTACGCTGATTCTGGTGTTCGCGTTCTTTTATGTCGGCATTGTCTTCAACCCGACGGAACTCGCGGACAACATGCGGAAGAACGGCGGGTTCATTCCCGGCATTCGGCCCGGCCGTACGACTTCCGAGCATGTCAGCAAAATTCTGAAACGGCTGACGTTCATTGGCGCGGTATACCTGGCGCTGGTCTGCTTGCTGCCGGAATGGATGATCGCCGGTATCCATCTTGACCATCTGGGGTGGGGCATAGGCTCCTGGTTTGACCGCCACTTTCCCGTTTGGTTCCTGAAGGGTCTGGGTGTGAATTTTTATTTTGGTGGAACGTCGCTCTTGATCGTGGTGGGCGTGGCCATGGACACCGTGCAGCAGCTCGAAGCACAGCTGGTCATGCGGAACTACGAGGGGTTTGCGCGGAAGGGTCGGTTGCGCGGCCGGCGGTAACGGGAGAAAAGCTGGGTGGCTCCGGATACACGGCACCCCGATAAGCTGGACCGCGCAGTGATTTTTCTCGGGCCTCCGGGCGCGGGAAAAGGCACGCAAGCAAAGGAATTGGCCAAGCGGTATGGTGTGCCGCATCTTTCGACCGGTGACATGCTTCGCGAGCATGTCAGCAAAGGCACACCGCTTGGCATAAAAGCCAAGCCGATCATGGAGCGCGGCGAGCTGGTTCCGGATTCCCTGGTGCTGCAGATGATCAGGGAACGCATCGAGCGGGCGGATTGTACGCACGGTTTTGTGTTTGACGGGTTTCCGCGAACCGTGGCTCAGGCAAAATACCTGGGCGAGTTGTTGAAGCAGCACGGTTACAAGCGGCCGTTCGTGATTCACCTGGCCATCGATAATTCGGTGCTGCTGCCGAGGCTGACCGGGCGAAGGACCTGCAAAGTGGGCGGCGAGATTTATAATATTCACGACCGCCCGCCCAAGGTCGCAGGAATTTGTGATGCGGACGGCGGCGAGCTGGTGCAGCGGCCGGACGATCGCGAAGAAGTCATCGGGCCCCGCTTGCATGCGTACGAGAAGCAGACGGCTCCGCTGGTGGCTTATTATGGCAGCCGGGGTTTGCTGCACGTCATCGACGCGTCGAAGAGCGTCGATGAAGTCGGCCGCCAGGTGCTGCAAGGCGTGAAAAGCGTGCGCGGGGCACGGTAGCTGGCCAGCGAGGGGCCTGGAACAGGGAAAGATGGCGATTCACCTGCGGAGCGCGGAAGAACTGGAAAAGATGCACCGCGCCGGGCTTGTCGTTCACGAAGTCTTGACTGCGCTTCGCAGCGCGGTCAAACCGGGAATCTCGACGATGGACCTCGAGAAGCTTGCCGAGGAAAAAATCGCCGGACGTCCGGGCAAGGCGGCGTTCAAGGGGTATCGCGGTTATCCCTGTGTGCTGTGTACGTCGGTGAACGGTGAGATCGTTCACGGGATTCCGTCGCCGAAGCGGAAACTGCGCGAAGGCGACATCGTCTCGATTGATTTCGGGATGGAAGTGGACGGCTACTACGGAGATTCGGCGGTCACTGTTCCGGTGGGCAAGATTCGGCCGGAAGTGCAGAAGCTGCTGGATGTGACCCGGGAGTCGCTGGACCGTGCGATCGATAAGATGCGGCCGGGCAACCGGCTTGGCGACGTCGGGCACGCGGTACAGAGCTGGGTCGAGCAGAACGGTTTTTCGGTGGTGCGCGAGTTCGTCGGGCACGGGATCGGCACGAGGATGCACGACGAGCCCAACCTGCCGAACTACGGTGACGCGGGACGTGGCGCGCGGTTGCAAGAAGGAATGGTGATCGCCGTCGAGCCGATGGTGAATGCCGGCAGCCCGGAAGTTCGCATGCGGGACGAGTGGGTGGCGGAAACAGCGGACGGCAGTCCCTCGGCGCATTTCGAGCATACGGTGGCAGTCACCGCGAACGGGCCGTGGATCCTGACGCGGCCGAAAGAGATAACCGGGCCGTCCTGGTAAACTTGTAGTAGTGGCCGGATTTTCAACCGGCCGGTTGAAACACGGGAGACTATGGCGAGACCGATTCGCGAGAAAAAAGAGAAAGGCGACTCCGGAAATTCCAAGGAGGACGCCATTGAAGTGATGGCCACGGTGATCGAACCGTTGCCCAACGCGATGTTCCGCGTTGAGCTGGAAAACAAGCACCAGGTTCTGGCGCACGTTTCCGGCAAGATGCGCAAGAATTTCATCCGGATTCTGGCGGGAGACAAGGTAGCAGTGGAGCTTTCGCCTTACGATTTGACGCGCGGCCGGATTGTTTATCGCTACAAGTAGAATTTGTCGTGGCGGGTCTTTAGACCCGTCGCTCTGGGGAGTCAGCAACATGAAAGTACGGGCATCGGTAAAAAAGATTTGTGACAAGTGCAAGGTGATCCACCGGCGCGGTGTGGTGCGGGTAATTTGCTCCAACCCGAAGCACAAGCAACGCCAGGGATAAGGTCTTCTTGAGGAGAATGGCATGGCACGTATCGCAGGTGTAGATCTTCCGCCGCAGAAGCGCCTTTATGTCGGGCTGACCTCGATCTATGGCATCGGGCAGGAGCGCGCGAGGAAGCTCGCGGCAAAAGCAGGCATCGATCACACGAAGAAGATTCGCGACCTAACGGAAGATGAGATCAACCATCTCCGCCAGGAAATCGAAAAAGAAGGCCGAGTGGAAGGCGATCTCCGCAAGGAGATTCAGATGAACATCCGCCGGCTGATCGAAATTCAGGCGTACCGCGGAATCCGGCACCGCCGGAACCTGCCGGTGCGCGGCCAGCGGACGCACACCAACGCACGCACACGCAAGGGTCCGCGGCGCGGCGCAGTGGCGGCCAAGAAGAAGGTCCTAGGCAAGAAGGGCTAGTTTTGGAATGCGGGCGCCTGGCTCCGCTTTTGCGGTCGTTAGAGTTTAGGAACGTATAAGGAACGGAGTAAATCGTGGCAAAAGAGCAGCAAAAAAATGCAGCGCCGGACGCCGCAGTAACACCGGGAAAACCGGCGGCGGCGGCAAAGCGCAAAAAAGAATTCAAGAAGAAGCGCGAGCGTCGCATCATTCCGCACGGAGTGGTGTACGTCGCCGCGACGTTCAACAACACGCAGATCTCTATCACCGACACGGATGGCCGCGTCGTGTGCTGGTCCTCCGCAGGCGCCATCGGCTTCAAGGGCTCGCGCAAGGGCACGCCGTACGCCGCGCAGCAAGCCTCGCTGGCTGCCGCGGGGGTGGCGCGCGACCAGTACGGCATGAAGAGCGTGGAAGTCCGCGTGAAGGGCCCCGGCTCCGGACGCGAGTCCGCCGTGCGCGCGCTGGCCGCCGCCGGCTTACACATCGTGGTGATTCGCGACGTTACGCCGATTCCGCACAATGGCTGCCGTCCGCCGAAGCGCCGCCGCGTTTGATGAGCGACACAATGATATTGACGACCATGAGAAAAGTTTTCGAGAGTTTTGGGAAGGGAGAATAGAAGTTGGCAAGACACCGAGATGCAGTCTGCCGCCTGTGCCGCCGGGAAGGGCAGAAACTATTTTTGAAAGGCTTGCGTTGCTTTACGGAGAAGTGCGCGATCGAGAAGCGCAACTTCGTGCCGGGGCAGCACGGGCAGTCAAGGCGGCCGAAGGTCGCCGGATACGGCTTGCAATTGCGCGAGAAGCAGAAGGTCAAGCGCACTTACGGGCTGCTGGAGCGGCAATTCCGCAATTACTTTGAGAAGGCCGAGCGCGCCAAAGGCCCCACGGGCGAGAACCTCATCATCATGCTCGAGCGCCGCCTCGATAACGTCGTGTGGCGCGCGGGTCTGGCGTCCTCGCGTTCGCAGGCGCGTCAGCTCGTGCTGCACGGCCACGTTCGCATCAATGGGAAGAAGGTCAACATCCCTTCTTACCTCGTGAACGTGGGCGAGGAAGTGGCTATCAAGGAAAAAATGCACCAGAACGCCATGGTGCTCGAAGCTCGCAACGTTGCGCAAAGCCAGAACGCTGTACCCTGGCTCGAACAAGAGCGCGAGCAGTTCAAGGCCAAGGTCGTGGCTATGCCGAAGCGCGACGACGTGCAGACGCCGCCGATCAACGAGCAGCTCATCGTCGAACTGTACTCGAAGTAGACCCCTAGGTTCTTAACTGGAGGAACCTGCTCGCTGAACAAACTGAGTTACAGGAGTTCAGTTAGACCTGAAACCAAGTTTTAAGTTCTCTATTTTTTTTACTTATAACTTAAAACTTACAACTGAGGGCTTTGAAAAGTTTGGTGGCCAACCACGTTGGCCGCAGAAGGAAGGAACAAATATGTGGAAGGGTTTTCAGAAGCCGAAGCGTCTTGCGTCCGAGCTGGAATCGCTCACCGAGAAGTACGGGCGGTTTTCCGCGCAGCCTTTTGAGCGCGGCTGGGGCACGACCGTAGGAAACGCGCTGCGTCGCGCGCTGCTCAGTTCCATTGAAGGCGCGGCCATCACCGCCGTGAAAATCGAAGGCGTGCTGCATGAATTTTCTTCGATCCCCGGCGTGGTCGAGGACGCCACGGACATTATCCTCAACCTGAAGCAGGTGCCCATCAAGCTCAACACTGACCTGCCGAAGACTATTTACGTCAACGTCGAACAGGCCGGCCCGGTTACTTCGGCGCAAATCGAGGAAGACGCGGACTTCGCCGTCCTCGATAAGAGCGTGTACATCGCTACCGTCAGCGAAGGTGGCAAGCTGCAGATCGAGATGCGCGTCAAGAATGGCCGCGGTTACGTGGCTGCCGACCGCAACTACGACGAGGATCTGCCCATCGGCTACATCCCTGTCGATAGCGTTCACTCGCCGGTGCGCAAGGTCAACTACGCCGTCGAAGCCGCACGTCTCGGTCAGATGACCGACTACGAAAAGCTGATGATCGAAGTGTGGACCAACGGCGCAATTACGCCGCAGGACTCCATCGGCCTCGCGGCCAAGCTCGTCAAAGACCACATGAGCATCTTTATCAACTTCGAAGAGCCCGTGGATACCGTCGAACCGCCTCAAGACATCGCCCACGATCCACGCCTCGAGCACCTGGACCGCTCCGTCGAAGAGCTCGAGCTCTCCGTGCGCTCCTACAATTGCCTGAAGAACGCCAACATCCAGACCATTCGCGAACTCGTCCAGAAGAGCGAGAATGAAATGCTGAAGACCAAGAACTTCGGCCGCAAATCGCTCAATGAGATCAAGGATATACTGGTGAAGATGGGCCTCGCGCTGGGCATGAAGTTCGACGAGCACGGCCGCATCATCTGGCCGCCGCTCCCAAGCCAAACCGCCGCACCGGCATCCGAAGAAAACGTCGGGCTGTAAACCGATAAGGAAAAATATAAGCGATGCGACATCTCAATTCAGGTTCAAAACTCGGAAAGCAGCCGGCTCATCGCCGCGCGGTGCTGCGCGCGCTGGTCACCAATCTGTTTGAACACGGGCGGATCACCACCACGCTGACACGTGCCAAGGCGGCACGCCCGGTAGCGGAGAAAATGATCACCCTCGGCAAGCGCGACACGCTGCAATCGCGCCGTCAAGCGGCTTCCTACATCATGCTGCCTGCCGTCACGCAAAAGCTGTTCAGCGAGATCGCGCCTAAATTCGCCGATCGCGCCGGCGGTTACACCCGCATCATCCACGCCGGCAATCGTGTCGGCGATAACGCCAAGGTAGCCATCCTTGAGATCGTCGGCTACGAATTCAAGCTCAAGGAAAAGCAGGAAAAGACCAAGAAGGAAGAGGCCGTCGAAGCCAAGAGCTGAAGACCGGTTCAACTCGTAGTGCAGAAGCCCGTTCCGGTCCACCGGGGCGGGCTTTTCGTTTTCCAATCCCATATGATGATCGACGAGTTATGGCGCAAGGCCGCTCGCACCCGGCGCTATTTCAAAATGTTTGCTCATTGGGTGAGTCACTGGCCGCAGCTTCTTGACCGCTAACAGTGGCGGCAATAAACTCTATTGTTCCATGCCAGAAAGACGGCTTCCTGTGGGGTCAGCCCTGATCTGGAGCGCACTGGCGACGATTGCGCTTCAAGTGCTTGCAATGGCAGTTTGGGGGACGAATCCCCCGGGTCCCGTACTCTCCCAAGCTCTGCAGGCCGTTAGCGCGTTCCTTGCGGGCTTGGCTTGCGCTAAGGCCAGTTTCCGCAGCACTGCCTTTGCTCGATCCTTCTGGCGGCTCTCCGGCCTCGCGTTTTTCATCTGGAGCGTGGCCCAGACGATTGGGACCTATCATTTGTACGCGGCGACTCTGCACCCCCGGGTCGGGCCGCGCGGGATCATCCTCTATTTCTTCTCGTTTACTCCCCTTTTTGCCTCCTTGTTCCTGACCCCCGGTGCCACGGAGCAAGAAACTCGGTGGGAGTCGTATCTCGACTTCCTTCAGGTTCTCATCATCTCGGCCACCTTTTACCTGCTCTTTCTTCACGTTCCCTGGTGGCACTTAACGGAAGCGGAATGGATCTCCCGGCGAGCCGCCACCGTCAACTTTCGCAATCTTTTGCTTTGCGCCGGTTTCGCCTTGCGCCTCCTGACCACCCGCTCACGGCAGCACCGTCAGCTTTACGCCCGTATTGGTGGGCCGATAGCGCTTTACTCCATCGGCTTCTGGCTGGGGAAACGGGGAATCTCCTTCTGGACGGTTCGTCTGGGAAGCTGGTTCGACCTCGGGTGGACCATTCCCTTCCTGCTGATCGTGCTCTTGGCCGAGGCGTGGCAAGAGCAACCGCTAGAAAAGGAAACCGCGAAAGAGCGGGGATTTGTTCCCATCGTACTGACTTTTTTCCTGACTCTTTCTCTCCCGACTGTAGCCGTCGGGCTTGTCCGCTTCCGAGGCTACGTATCGGATCCCGAGGCGTACCTCATCTGCGGGGCGGCAGCGGCCGCCATAACCTGCTTTTTCAGCAGACTGGCCCTCACGCAATATCGCCAGCAGCGGACTTTCGAGCGCCTGCAGATCTCTGAGCGGCGCTATCGGTCTCTCTTTGAAGGAAACGTGGCGGGGGTGTTTCGGACAGCCATGGATGGGCAATATCTGGACTGCAATGAGGCTTACGCCCGCATCTACGGCTACGCTTCGCGGGAGGAAGTGCTCGCAGGCACCTCGCTGGCACGGTACGCGAATCCAGCGGACCGCGCGGAGCGCATGGCCAAGCTACGCCAACAGCGGCTCTTCACCAACATGGAAACTCTTCAACGGCGCAAGGACGGGAGTTCCATCTGGGTCCTTCACAATCTGGCCCTGATGAAGGACGAGCAGGGAAACGAATTCATCGAGGGCACTATCCTTGATGTCACGGAACGCAAACGCGCGGAAGCCGAGATTCTGGAATGGAAAAACCGCTATGAAGCCGCCGTACATGCCAGCAGACAAATCATCTATGACCGGGACCCCAAGACCAACCGCGTCACTTTTGGAATCAATCTGGGAACCATCCTTGGTTATTCCCCCGAAGAGATCGGCGGAGTAAACAACCGATGGAGGGAACTCATTCATCCCGATGATCTGGAAAGGTACACAAATGAAATGGACCGTATTCTCGCGGTTGGCAACGAGCCCTTGCACATCGAATACCGCGTGCGCAAAAAAAACGGCCCTTATTTCACCGTGAAGGATGAGGGCCATTTCATTCTCGATGGGTCTGAAAAAGCCGGCCATCTGGTTGGTTTCATTACCGATATCACTGAACAGCGCATGCTCGAAGAGCAATTGCGGCAGTCCCAAAAGATGGAAGCCGTGGGCCGGTTGGCAGGCGGCCTGGCGCATGACTTCAATAACCTGCTCACGGTGATTAAGGGCTACAGCCGCATGGTCTTGGACGATCCCCGGCGGGAAGAAAAGGTCCGGGCCAACGTCGAGCATATCGATTCCGCGGCGGAGCGGGCGGCATCCTTGACCCGGCATCTCTTGGCGTTCAGTCGTAAACAAGTCCTTCAGCCCAAGGTGATCGACCTCAACGTGCTGATCGAGAACTTGGACAAAATGCTTCGCCGCCTGATCGGCGAGGACGTCCTGGTCGTGACTGCAACCGCGGATGCGCTCGGTTCGGTAAAGGCGGATCCCGGGCAGATCGAACAGGTCATCATGAACCTGGTCGTCAACGCCCGCGACGCCATGCCTAACGGAGGGAAGCTGACTCTGGAGACCGCCAACGTCGATCTCGATGCGGATTACGCTCGCGAACACGAAGGAATACGCCCGGGGCGCTACGTCATGCTCGCCGTCAGCGACACCGGCTCCGGCATGGACCTTCAGACTCAGGCGCGTATCTTCGAGCCGTTTTTCACCACCAAGGAACTTGGCCGTGGAACCGGCCTGGGTCTCTCTACCGTGTATGGGATCGTCAAACAGAGCGGTGGTCATATCTGGGTCTACAGCGAATTGGACCGCGGCACCACTTTCAAGATCTACTTCGCCAGGGTCGAGGATCCTGCGGGAAAGGTTCACCAAGCGGCGCGGCCTGCCGTTCCAACGGAAGGCCACGAGACCCTCTTGTTGGTTGAGGATGACCAGCAGGTCCGGGAATTAACCTATTCCGTGCTCGTGGCGCGCGGCTATCATGTCCTTGTCGCCGAAAACGGGCCCGCAGCCGTGAAGATTTGTGAGCGGATGGGAAACACTATCGGCCTACTGCTGACGGACGTCGTGATGCCTGGAATCAGCGGGCGCGAAGTGGCCAGTCAAGTTACTGCACGCTGGCCAAACATCAAAGTGATGTACATGTCGGGATACACGGAAAACTCCATCGTTCATCATGGAGTTCTTGATACCGGCACTTTTTTTCTGGCGAAGCCCTTCACTCCAACCGCTCTGGCAAACAAAGTGCGCGAGGTCCTGGATAGCAATACCCCCTAGGCCAATCACCTCGCGCCGAAGAATGCCCGTCCTTTCCTTCAAGTCGCTACAGAAGATTCCTTGGCATTCGTCTTCAGGAAACGGAACCACAGCCACAGCACGGCGAAAGCCGCGAACGCCCCCACAGAATCGAGCAGGGAATCGTACGCCGAAGCCGTGCGGCTGGCGACGAATGCCTGATGAATTTCATCCAGCACGGAATATCCTGCGGCGCAGGAGAGTGCCGCCACGCCCCAAGTCCAGCGCCACCCTTTGCGGTCGCCTCGCACGCCGCGATAGAGCAATAGGCAAAAAACAAAATATTCCGAAAAATGCGTGCTCTTCCGAATGAAATAGTGAATCGTCAAAAAAAGATCTTCCGTCAGCGAAGGAATCAGCCAGCGCAGCACCGGCTTGAGCACCGAGCCAGTATGCTCCGCAGAAAAAGTGTCCGTGGACATCGAAAAGATAATTCCCGCCCAGAGCAATGCCGGCCACCACGCGCGCAGCCACGCGGGCACGCCGGGAGGCCGCAAGCGAGCCTGAATCTCTGGTAAGTGTGGAGCGGGGCGCGGGTTACGCCAGGGCTGGATTTCCGGCACTAAGAATTGGCTCCTTCTATCTGTCACATCACACTGCCGCGGCACATTTCCGCGCGCTCAAAACTCCATGCGTCCTTATTCCATGCGATAGTTCGGCGCTTCTTTCGTGATGATCACGTCATGAACATGGCTCTCGCGCAATCCCGCGGCGGTCACTCGAACAAACTTGCCTTTCTCTTTGAATTCCTTCAGCGTGGCCGCTCCCACGTAGCCCATGCCGCTCTTCAATCCGCCGACAAGCTGGTCCGTCAGCGCGCCCAGTGATCCCTTGTACGGCACGCGGCCCTCCACGCCCTCAGGCACGGACTTGGTGCGTTCCCCAGAATCCTGAACCACCGCGTAGCGGTCTGATCCCGCTTCCATCGCCCCAGTGGAACCCATTCCCCGGTAGGACTTGAACGTGCGCCCTTGAAAAAGAATTGTTTCGCCCGGAGCCTCTTCTGTCCCTGCAAAAAGGCTGCCGATCATCACGCACGATGCCCCAGCCGCAAGCGCTTTCGATATATCTCCCGAATATTTAATCCCGCCGTCGGCAATAATCGCCACGTCCGTGCCCTTCGCGGCTCTCGCGGCTTCCATGATGGCGGTCAGTTGCGGCACTCCCGCGCCGGTGACCACACGCGTTGTACAGATCGATCCCGGCCCAATCCCCACTTTCAGCCCATCGATGCCTAGCGAAATCAGTTCCTTCGCGCCGTCGTAAGTCGCCACGTTGCCCGCAACAAGTTGCATTTCCGGCAAGCGATGCCGAATCACTTTGATCGCTTCCATCACTCGCTCGGAATGCCCGTGCGCCGTGTCGATCGCCAGAACATCCGCTTTTGCTTTTGACATTTCCACGGCCCGCTCCAGAAAATCCCCCGTCGCGCCCACCGCCGCCCCCACGCGCAATCTTCCGTGCTCGTCTTTCGCCGCGCGCGGATATTCCAGTTTCTTCTGGATGTCTTTAACGGTGATCAAGCCCTTCAGATTGAAGTCCTGATCGACGACCAGCAACTTTTCGATGCGGTGCTTTTGCAGGATGCGTTCGGCTTCTTCCAGCGTCGTACCCACTGGCACGGTCACCAGATTCTCTTTGGTCATCACCGAGCCGACCAGTTGCGCGTGGTTTTTCTCAAACCGCAGGTCGCGGTTGGTCAAAATTCCTGTCAGCCGGGAGCCGCGCGTCACCGGCAGGCCGGAAATCTTGTACTTGTTCATGATTTCCAGCGCCTGACGCAGCGTGATGTCTGGCGAAATCGTCACGGGGTCCACGATCATTCCGCTTTCCGAGCGCTTCACTCGATCCACTTCCTCGCCCTGCCGGTCGATGGGCATGTTGCGATGCACCAGCCCGATACCGCCTTGCCGCGCGATGGCGATGGCCAGCCGCGATTCCGTAACCGTGTCCATGGCCGCCGACGCCAGCGGAATATTGATCTTCAGCTTGCGCGCAAAGTTCGTGGTGGTGTCTACTTCCGTCGGCAGCACAGCCGACCGCCCCGGCAACAGCAGCACGTCGTCAAATGTAAGACCCTCGGTAATCGGACTGTCCATCGTTCCCGCCTCACCTAATAAGATCGCGCGCACGCAAACCGGCGCCATAAAGCAGCACAGCCCAGCAGGTGCCCGCTGGGCTGGCAAATGATTTCATCAAATTGAAAAAATGCATCACCGTGAATCTCTAATTCTAAGGGGCATTCCCATTCCGGTCAAGCCAAGCGGGAAAATCCCCGGGAGCAGAAGAGCAGCCTGAGGATGGCCGGGCGCGAAGCTGGCTTATAGCAGTTCCCCATAAAGAAAAACCGGGACTGACTCACCTGAGTCAGCCCCGGGGTTAGTTGTTTGTTTCGGCTGGGTCGTCCGCTTAGAACGTGAATCGGGCCCCGAACTCGGCCGTGAACGCCCGCGGCAGTGTGCTGCTCGTGGGATTGATGAACCCAATAGCCTTACCAAATGTTCCGTCCTGGACCACGTTATCGAAGTTGTTGCCGTAATTGGCATGGTTGAAGAGGTTGAACCCTTGGAACGCGAGCTGTAGGTTGCGTCCCTCGCCCAGCTTGATGTTCTTGGCAAGGCGGACGTCCATGTTGAAGTACGGGTCGCCACGCAAGGAGTTATACGGAACCATGTGGCAGTTGCCGGAGTAATAGCATTGTACCGCAGCCAACTTGGCTGCACCGGTTGTCCCATCCATCGCCGTGAGGTTCGTCGGATCGCTGTTCGGCACAATGACCGCGCCTGCGGAGCTCCCGCCGCCCAGGTTGAGTTCATTAAAAGACGAAGTCACGAGATAAGGCCGCGCCGAACCCGCCTGCAGGATCGGAGAAAACGCCATTCCCCATGGCAGGTTAACCGTGCCCGCAATGGTGACGTGGTGCCGCTCGTCGTTAAAGGAGGGCCCGAATTCAAACGGCGAGAGTGGCTTCTGCGGGTCGCGCGGATAGTTGCGGAAAGAACCGCCGTCTTGGTCATAGCCCACGGCACGGGCCAGCGTGTAATTCGCGATCAGATCGACTTTGTGGAATCCACGCTGGCGATAGCTGATGTTCATGCCGTCGTAGCGCGAACGCCCGATCGACTGTTCGTCACGAACGCTGCCCAATACCGGTACACCCGCCGCCTTGAATGCGGCGTCGAGCGGCTGGAAGAAACCGCACGATGCCGCCGAACAGACCGGGGCCTTCGTATTCGGGTCCTCCGTCACGCTCCGCGTTGTTATGTTCGCAGGATTGATGGGGATCTTGGGATCAAGATTGATAGTCTTGTTCTCGTGCAAGCTGAGCACGTGAACGTATTCCGCCTCGATTACGGACTTCGATGTGAGTGACCAGGTATATCCGCCGTTCCACTCCTCAGTGACCGGGTTCCGATAGTTCGGGTCCATGATGCGGCCCGTGGCGCCGGTGCTGAGGGCGGCAGACGGAGGTGGAATGGTTGGCAGTGGATCAACGCCATAACGCCAATTATTCAACGTAATGCCCGTGCCTGGCACGGGATCGGTGCCGCTGATCGCGAACGCCGTCTGAAAGATGGTCGCGTTGCTCTGCTGCTCCATGAACAACGGGATGTTCTGGAAGGTGTTGCCGTAGTAGATTCCGAAACCCCCACGGAGGACCTGCGTCCCGTGGCCGGTCAGATCATACGCAAACCCCACGCGTGGGCTGAAGTTTTTGTTGTAGTCGCTCGCCTTCTTAGCCACCAAAGACGCCGCCAGAGGACTGAAAGGGGCAGCCGCCTGGAGTTCCTGGAAGGTCCGGCTGTTGGCGATATCGGATCCACCGACGAAATCGTAATCCTTGTCCCAACGAAGCCCAAGATTCACAGTCAAGCGGCGGCTCATTTTCCAGTCATCCTGGAAATACAATCCGAGTTGCTTGGCGTCCTTGATGATGAAGTGCGGATCGCCGACCGCGATGCTCATCGAGTTTACAGCGCCTGGAGTTGCAAAGCCGTTCGGGAAAGTGCCTGCGCCGCACCCGGCCGTTGTCGTGTCTGGCGCCACGCCGAGGATGCAGCTCGGATTTTGGGCGAAGTCGATCTCCAACGTCGGATTGAACTCGAAAAACCCGCCCATGAACGGCGTGTAGATGTAATCGAATCCGGTGCTGAAGGTGTGCTTGCCGACTGTTTTGCTCAGGTCGTCCTTGAACTGCCACTTGCGCTGGATGGACTCCTGCGGAACGTTGGTGTTGGTGCCGAATTGCGCGCTGGGAAAGGTGACCAGCGGGGTCCGCGTCCTGCTGTCAATTAGGTTGTTCCAATACTGCCACCCCGCAGTGAATTGGTTGAGCAGCTTAGACGAGAACGCGGAGTTCAGGGTGAGGTTGGCGACTTGCAAGTGGTTTTTGGTGAAGTTGCCTTCCGTCAGATCGAAGCTGCCGCCGCTCTGGTCGTTGAGGCTGTTATTGGCCTGCGTGGCGACCGAAATATAGGCGGTGTGTTTGCTGTTGATGGTCCAATCCAGGCGTCCGGCGATGCGGTTCTCGTAGAACGGCGTGGGGATCGTGGCTGACGGCTGCGCACCCAGTGAAGTCACCAGCTTGAGCTGGGTGAGCGCCGTGGGCTCCTCTGCGATCGCAGGGGTTGGCTCGCGCTGGCGCTCCATGGCGAAGAAGGCGAACAGCTTATCTTTCTTGATTGGCCCGCCGATCGAACCGCCAAACCATTGGCGTGAATATGGCGGAGTCACATAACTGTACGGACTGGTCGTGTTCCCTGGATCGGGAATCTTCTGGGCCGCATTGAGCGCCTGATTGCGGAAAAATCCAAATGCCGAACCATGGTAGCCGTTCGACCCGGATTTTGTAATCACGTTAATAGCAGCACCTTCGGACCGGCCATTCACTGCTGAGAAGCGCTGAGTAGAGATCTGGAACTCCTGCACGGCCTCAGCAGGAAGCTGCATAACCGGCCCGCCCACGGTGTTGTCCTTATTGTCTACGCCGTTGACGGTCACGTTGACATTCCGGCCACCCTGACCGTTCACCGACAAGATCGAGTAGCGGTTCTTGGTGGGGTCGTAGGAGTCCGCCGCTTTCACCCCGGGTGAGAGATACGCAAGGTCAGCGATATCGCGGCCGATCAATGGTAATTCCTGGATCTGCTGCGGCGTGATGTTCGTGCTGACGTCCATCTTCAGCTGGTCCACCAGCGCCGGAGAGCTGGTAACTTCTATAGTCTCGGACACCGAGCCGGGCTTGAGCGTGAAGTTCTGTGTCGTCGTCGCGCCAACCTGCAACACAACTTCCTTGGCCTCGGCGGTATTGAAACCAGAAGCATTCACCTTGATGCTGTAAATCCCCGCCGGCAGCAGTTCGAAACTGTAAAAACCTGTGTCATTGGTGTCGGTGCTGCGAGTCCAGCCCTGTTCCTTGCTCGTAATCGCCACCTTCGTACCTTTGATGGCAGCGTCGGACTGATCCGTGACGGTGCCCTGAAGGGCAGCACTCACGTTTGCCTGCGCGAAAGCGCTGCTGCTGCCCAAGCTAAGTAAAGCGATTCCAATTAACATCAAGTACGCAATTCGCTTCATTTCCATCCTCTTCTCCTGAAATGGTTTAGCTTACTTCCAGCATTAGCCCTGTTTGTCCCGTGCCTCTTCTGGGCCCAGATTCTTCGGGCAGCCACTCGCGGCGAGAAGTCACTGGGCACACCTAGCACCCAACTTTTCTTTAGGGATCCACTCGCACAATGGGTCGGAACTTGCTGGATTGTGTCGGACCATCCCCCGCGACCTGGAAATCGCACTCAACTCCCTGAAATTGAGTGCAATTCACTGATTGATGGAGTGCACCGCAATCACCGTGCCACGACTCAGTTTATGTAAATTAGTGAAAACAAATAATATATTTATGTTTTTAGTTTGTGGTTAGATGAATTTCCGTAATTTATTGGCTTGTTGATACAAAAAACCATATTTAACGAACATTGGTGCTTCGATCTAGCCCAACTCAATGGATTCTGACGATTTCCCCAGCGTCGCTCAGGTTGACCCCCGACGGCATCTTGGGCTTGTTACTAGTTCCCTGGTGAAATACAGTCTCTGTGTGAAACAAGAAATTCCTCCGTTTGAGCCGCATCTGCTTTTGAAAAACGGCCACGCCATGACCATTGCCTCGGCCTTCGTGCCCAGGCGCTTCGATATTCCACCCGCAGAATCTCGCTTGTTTCAAGTCGATCCGGAATCCCAGTTGCTCTCCCAGTGCCACTGGCAGCCCGGGAAGCGCAAGGATGCTCCGGTCATCGTCATCGTTCATGGCCTGGAAGGCTCCAGCGATGGCAATTACGTGCGCGGCATCGCGGAGAAAGCATCGCATCGTGGCTTCCATGTCGTCCGCATGAACCAGCGCAATTGCGGCGGGACCGAAGCGTTGACACCAACTTTATACAACTCTGGCATGAGCGCGGATTACCGCGCCGTCTTCGAAGAGCTCTCCAATAGCGACGGCTTCGAGCTGATCTTCTTCGCAGGCTACTCGATGGGTGGAAACCTTGTAACTAAAATGGCCGGAGAATTTGGCGGCGCCGTGCCGAAGGCGCTCCGCGGCGTCTGCTCAGTTTGCCCAGCCCTCGACCTCGCCGCTTGCGCCGACGCTCTTGAGCGCACCGACAACTATTTTTACCAGCGCCACTTTGTGAAAGGACTCATGGCGCGTTACGGCAGGAAGCACACGATGCTTCCTGAGCGCTACCCCATCGCTGGCCTGCCCCCCGTCAGAACGGTTCGCCAATTCGATGACGTCATCACCGCCCCGCACTTCGGCTATCGCGACGCTCAAGACTACTACGACCACGTTGGCGCCAAGCGTGTGGCCGCACAAATCCGCGTGCCCACGCTCATGATCACTGCCCAGGACGATCCCTTCGTCCCCTACGCTGCCTTCCTGGCCGCCAGAATCAGCGCAAATCCCGCCATCCAATTCGTCGCGCCCCAGCACGGTGGCCATTGCGGCTTCATCTCGAATCACCCCGGCCCCGAGCGTTTCTGGGCCGAGCAACGCATCGTCGATTTTTGCGCCTCAATCAGTTCCAATGTGCTGTAGCTTAGGCCTTCAGGCCTGAGGCATTTCTGAAGCAGCGCCAATCACCTGCACGTAAACTTCTAGCCTGTTGTAGGAAGTGCTCACCCCTCAAGGGGTGAGCTTCAGTGGCGGAACTAACGTCCATCTCTATCCCAGCGGCTTCTCCAGCGAAACCGCAAACCTTTGCGTCAAAAGCTGCGCTGGTCCATCCGCGGCAATCACCATGTCGTCTTCGCACCGCATCCCAAACTCCCCAGGAATATAAATCCCCGGCTCATTCGAAAACGTCATCCCCGGCTCCAGCACGGTCTTACTCCCACGCACAAGATAAGGATGCTCGTGCCCATCTAGCCCGATTCCGTGGCCCAGCCGGTGCGTGAAATATTTGTAGTCCGGCCCATACCCGCCGTCGGTCACCACCTTGCGCGCAGCATCATCCACCGTGCCCGACAGCCGTCCAGCCCGAGCCGCATCAAGCGCCGCATCCTGCGCTTTGCGCACGATCTCGTAAACGCGCGCCACTTTTTCCGGCGCCTTGCCGAAAACTCCTGTGCGCGTCACATCCGATTCGTAGCCTTCGACGGTGCACCCGCCGTCAATCAACACCACGTCACCCTCTTTCAGTTTCTGCGGCTTGATCGTCCCATGCGGCAGCGCCGCCGATGCTCCTAGCAAAACCAACGCTCCCCCGTGCAAGCCCATCTTCGAAAAGCCGCCTTCCACCAGCTTGCCTATGTCTTCCTGCGACATCCCTTCTTTAAGCGAAGCGAACACTGCTCGAAATACGTCGAAAGTCGCCTCGCAAGCCAGTCGCATCAGTTCGAGTTCGTGCGCCGACTTGCGTCCGCGACACGCGATCGTTACTGGATCAGCCGAAACGCATTCGAATCCCGGCGCCGCCCCGCGCAAATGATCGAAAAACGTAAATGCCGCAGTCTCTTCCACGCCGATCCGCCCCGTTCGAATCCCCCGGTCCGCCAGCGCCGCCGCCGCGATCTTTGTAGGGCTTTCATCTTCCTGCCAGGCGCGCACCTCCGCGGCAAAATGCAGTCTCTCCCGCATGCGCCCCTCTTCGAACCCAGGGACGATCACGATCGGATCACCTTTGCGCGGCAGAACTAACGCCAGCAACCGCTCGCTAACTCCCCACCGAATCCCCGTGAAGTAGTACAGCGACGTCCCGGGAGCAACGAACAACGCATCGTATTTCGGTGTCAGCTCCGCCATCAGCTTCTGGGCGTTCTGGAGCCGTCCCCGGAACTCATCGCTCGTAATCGGATGCGCCCGAGAACCGAGTGGCTTTAGCCCGGAGAATGCCGCAGGAAGAGCGCTGGCACCATCCTCAGTCTTCGCCCCAGCCTGCGCGTCTAACGGTCCCGCCAGCGCCAGCGCCGAAGCCATGGCCGTGCCCTTCAAAAAATTCCTTCGCGATGCGTTCGAGCGGGAATCCAAAGTTGGTTTGTGCATGTCAGCAAAGAGGTTTATCCGGAGCCACCGCCGCTTGTCAAGCAAGATGGAGTTCACGCGAGGAAGCAACTCGGTGCTTCATTGCTTAAGACTATTGGACCGCACACAAAAACAAAACGGGGAGGCTCGCAAAAGCCTCCCCGTCCAAGTTGTTTCAGTTGTGGCTAGGATATTACCAGATCAGCTTTATCCCCAGTTGCATATTTCGGCTTCCGCCATTGAAGAGGCGTGAATTCAGGAATTGGCTTCCCGAATCGACGTTGACATAGGCCGCGCTGAATGGATTGGGGTTGGTCGTTTGATCGATCGCGCCGTTGTTTGTCGGCAGTCCGATGCTGAAGTTCGGATGGTTGAACGTGTTGTACGTGTCGGCATGGAACTGCATCGTCAGGCGCTCCGTGATCTTCGTGTTCTTCAGGAGCGAGACGTTCCAGATATTCAGTCCTGGCGTGGTGACCGTATTCCGGCCGGCGTTTGCTTTCGCGCCAAAGCCCGCCTGCACGAATCGCGCTGCCGAATTGTCGGCCACGTAGCCGACTGTCGCAGCATCCCCAACGCCCGGTGTAGGATCACCACCCGGGGTTTTGTCGTCAGCATGATTTGGATCGCACGTGGCGTCTACGTATGTTGCGCCTCCTCCCGCGAGCCCGTTATTGCAGAGGGGTGTCACGGTCGTTCCTGTGAGGCCACGCCCATTCGGATTAATGACCGTGCGGTCACCTGCGCCATCACCATTTGCGTTGGCGTCGTTGTCGGAGAGAGGCGTGACGGGTTGCCCGGACTCAGCGATGTATGATCCGCTCACTTCCCATCCATGCGCTACCGCTCTCACGTAGCCGTGCTCCGTGCGGATGTTCGGAAGGTCATAGACCCAGCTGATCGCTAGCTTGTGCTTGATGTTTAGGGCTGAAAGGCCGCGCTCACCCGGGAAGTCGTTTCCGTCCTGAGCCCGCCGGGGATTGACAATGCTGCTGAACAGCTCATTGGTGGCGTTGTCGATGTTCTTCGCAAACGTGTAGTTCGCGCGGAAGTACAATCCCTTCGTGAATCGATGTATGAAGTCCACGGAACCGGCGTGGTATATCCCGGAACCTTTTGCTGGAAATGTCGTCAAGTTTCCAAAAAACCCATCCACTGAATAGGGTTGGAAGAAACCGTTGTTTTGAAATTGATCGAAGCTGTCCGCCGTAGTGACCGGATTCGAAACTGCTTTCGGTGCGGAGGCGACGTCAAAGTACGTCGGAAGCGGCGTCAATCCTCCGCCAGGAATGTTCGGATCAAATGCCGAGGCGGAGTTCAACCGCCGCTGAACCGGCAGGCTCAAGCTCCGCGTGCCCACGTAGCGCGCTTCGATACTCGAATTCCGGAACAGTTCGTGCTGTACGCCGAGCGTCCACGTAATGATCTTCGGCGAGACATGGTCAAGAATAAGACTCGACGTCTTCGCTCGCGCCGTTGCCTGGTCGGCTGGTGGAACATTGGTTTGCAATAGACCGCCTTGGGAGAGGAATCCCTGGCCCGCATGGTCAGCATCAATCGCCGGCTTTTTCCAATCGGTGCACCAGGCAGGCGCACCCGCCAGCGCACAGGTAACGGCCGGCTTCTGTTCCGTCTGTAGTTGTGGAGGCTTGCTGTTAATCGCGAAATTGTTTGGCGTTACGTCATATGCGATGCCTGCTCCTCCGCGAATGGCCCATTTGCCACGACCCGTCGGGTCAAAGGCAAAGCCCAGTCGCGGTGCGAAGTTGTTGACGTCTGGTTTTGGCGCGCGGAAGAATAGGCCCAGGCGTGGGTCGTCGGAAATGGCGTTGATCGCTTGGTCATTCTCGGCCCGCGGCACACCGGAGTATTCGTACCGTAATCCCGCATTGATTGTCAGCCTGGAGGTCATCTTCCAGTCATCTTGAAGGAACCAGTAGACCGCATTGTAGTTGCTTGCCACGTTTCCGGAACCCGCTCCGCGCAGCGCTTTGTTCGGCGAGCCCGTCGGAACGAAGTCGTTCACAAGTTGGGAAAGCGTCTTGTAGTCCCACTCACCGCGCGCGCGCGGCAAGCCGTTCGTCGGCGCAATATATTTTTTCGCCTCGGCGCCGAACTTGATGGTGTGCGGGCCGCGGATATAATTGATAGTGTCTGCCCAGGCATAAACATTCTGTGTATACGTTTGCGGAGCATTTTGTTCCGGGCCAACGTTGACCGACGAAAGATCATTGATAAGCACGTTGGGGAAATTCTCGAAGCCTGCAGGCGCCACCAGTTGCGGGCCTACCGATCGGGAATAAGATGTGTGAAAGTTGTTGATAACGCGGTTGGAGATCGTCCATGTATCGGAAATAATGGCTTTCCGCCCATCTGCGCCGCTCGTCCCCAGAAACTGTTTTGCGGGCAGGGAAGCGTTGAAGTCCGGCGAGCGGAATCGGTCATACAGGAAACGCGTGCTGACCTGGTGTTTGCCCACCGTCAAGTCCCCGTTGACGATGAAGTCATGCTGGTTGGCGTAGCTGGGCGCCACCGACGTAAATGTGCCCACAGGAATCGCTGTTGTCGTTCCGTTCACCACTACGTTTACGCTTCCCGCATCGTTGGCAGGCGCAACAGGAAACTGTTTCAAGATGTCGGTCACCGCAGAATCGTGGGCCAGCGTAGTGGCCGTCTGCAGCCCCGCAGCTGTAGGCAGATGCACCGACGGGCTGGAAGCGGCCGCACCGTTGATCTGCCGCTCGTACGCGCCATAAATGAACAGCCGGTCCTTTCGAATCGGTCCGCCCGCGCTTGCGCCGAACCGGTTGTAGTCATAGCGATCTTTGAACCCGCGCGCTTTCTGTTGATTATCAAACGCATCGTAGTTCTTGTTGCGGTTATTTTCCCACCCGGCGCCGTGCCAATTGTTGGTCCCCGATTTGGTCACAATATTGAATATTCCACCGGCGGAGTGCCCCGTGTCTGCGCTGAATTGATTTGTGAGCAACGTGAATTCCGCAACGGATTCCTGAATCACTGGCTGTGTGGGTCCGTTCGTATCCAACTTATTGTCTTCCACGCCGTCGATGTTGAATCCGTTGAATCGCGGACGCGTTCCGCCGATTGATCCGCCAGATCCGAGTACGCCACCCTGCTGCGTGGTTGTCCCCGGAGCAAGCACCGAAAATTCTTTCACGTCCCCGCCTGGCGTGTTGATCGGAATGTCTTGAACCGCCTTGCCGCTGAACGTCGCATCCAGCGTGGAAGACTCTGTCTTCACCAATTCGGCGCCTGCCTCCACTTCCACCACCGCGGAAACTTCGCCGAGTTCAAGAGCCAGCTTTGCTTCTGCTACTTTATTGGACTCGACGGTTACGCCTTTTTGAATCGATTTCTTAAACCCAGTTTTTTCCACGGTGACTGTGTACGTGCCCACGAGCAAATTCGGGAAAACATAGGTTCCTGCGCTCGATGCCGTCGTGGAAATAGAAACGTTGGTCGCTTCATTCGTGACCGTCACCTTCGCGTCCACGATCGATGCGCCGCTCGTGTCACCCACTTCCACGCGCAAGCTGCCGTCCAGCCGCTGGCCGCGTGCTATGGAAGTTTGCATAAGAAACAGAAACACTCCCAACATCCCAAGGAAAAGCCGGCCTGCATTCGAACGCCAGTTTCTACATGGACGATTACTAGTTGCTCTCTCACGAATCATTTGCGCCCCCTCAAATTGAACTCAATACAAGACGTCTCTCAACGCACAGATGCCCGGAAGCCCACAGCTACACTAGTTGCGAATGGAAGCCGCACTAGAGTTGAGGAGAGAGATTGCAGGTTGTTCGCCAATGGGACGACGGATTAAGGTGTAATTATATCTATAACTTACAAGCCATTTTGGCAGGTCGGTGTTCTAAAATTCGATACTTCTGGAGGGTTTAGCTCATTTAGATTCAGGTATGCGTAGCGGGGAAGCGGTTCGAAATTCGCACTACTCCATTCTGACGGCGAGGATTTTCTTGCCATCCACTTTGATTTCGATGCCGAGGGGGGGCCGCAGGTCGGAGCCTAGGGCGATGCTTCCGCGCACCCAGGCGCCGCTGCCGGGAAGATTGGAAGTTTTCAGCGGATCGAATACCGTGCGGCTGCAAGGGTTGCCGACCATGGGATGTTTCGGGTCGTGGAAGCCGTAATCTTTTTTTAGCTTCGCCAAGTCGGTGAGGTATTCCAACTTGCAATTGCCGTACGGTGAGTTTTGCTCGAAGGCCCAGTAGCCGCTGGACTGGCTCGGGGAGCCACCCGGCAAACGAATGAGCAGTCCGGGGACGTTTTCGCCGGAGAGGCGGTTGCGAATATAGAATTCTTTCGAGGACCACGGCTTGGCCATCTCCGTAGTGTCGGCGATGCCGGGCTCGGCGTCGGTGGCGTGCGGGAGCAGCGTGCTCGGATCGGGCGCGGGGGCGGGAACTTCGATTTGCGGCTGCTGTTCGGCGAGCGAGGGCTCCACGTGCTTGGGGCGAAAGGCCCAGCGCGCTCCCAGGAAAACGATGAGCAGTACGGCAAGAAGTCCGATGACAAGTTTGACGGCGGGATTCGACGCCGCGGACGAGCGCGAGCCGGTACCGGCAACGCCGGGAATTTGCGGCATCTCCGACTTGAAGCGATCCGATGGGGGCTGATCGGTCATTGGGCTTCGCTCCGATTCTATACTCAAAAAGAGGAAAGTTGACAACCCTGATCAGGTCGGTGTCTTCGCACGAGTTAATCTCGGTACCTACGATCGACAGTCCCGGCAGGGCGGGGATCTGCGATCCTGTAAGGGAGAAGCTGGAGTACATGCACGCCAGTCCCGTGACGAGGGACTGGTGAAAGACCCTGGTGCGTGGAGGTGGAGTAGTTTTCTGTTTTACGCGAGAGGGGAACCTGGATTGGTACCGATCGATCCGGTGGATTGAGAGGTCTGTCGAAAGGACAAAGCCGGCTAGTTCGGGTTTGGCCGAAAAGCACGGGCGTGTGGGCAACAATGTTTCCAAAGCGATACGGGAATCTGTTATTGAGATGGGTACAGGGGGAAGGAGGAGGCTTGTCTCGGGGCGTGGGTGACACTACTGTAAGAAGAGCGTGAGGAGGGGCAGGGGCTTGCCCCGACAGCTATGAGTCAGGAACCACGAGGCGGGGCGCGGTCGTTTGTCCGCAGCCTGAACATTCTGCTGAAGTTTGCGCGGCTGTACGAATTTGGGCACGCGAAAACATCGCAGCAGTTTGAAACGACGTGGAAAGAATTGCGCAACGCGCTGGATGACAGCAGCGGCGGCGGTGTGTTGCTGGGCGCTTCGGGAACGCAGATTTTGCTGGACGGCGTGCCGCTCGGATCAGCCGCGGGCGAACGCAGCTTCGCGCAGCTTTTGATTTCCTCGGGAATCGCTAGCATTCATTTTTCTCCAACGACCACGCAGCCGCAATTCGCGCGATTTGTGCGCGCCTTCCCCAGCGGAAACGCCAAGCCTTCTTCTCTTGCGGAACAATTGAAAACCGCGCTGGCGGGAGAGACGAGCATTAAGGTCAATGAAATTCGCTACGTCGCGGAAGATTCTTCGGTGGCGGGCATCAAGGTGGCGGCGCAACTGACGCAGAAAGTACTCGGAGCGGCCGGCGACAAATTCAAGGATTTCTTCGAAGACCCAAACAAAATGCTGCAGATGATTTTGGCGGCAGAAAGCATGCGCTCCAGCGGCGGAGGTGGGGGCGGAGGGATGGGCGGACCGGGGCACGGCTCGGGCGGTCCTGGGCCAGGATTCGGAATGGGGAGTGGCGGAGGCTCGGGCGGCGGGGGAACTGGCGGTGGAGCTGGAGGCTCTGGCGGTTCAGGGAGCGGTGGGGCTGGCGGCTCCAGCTTGTGGGATTCTGGCCCGTCCGGCGGTGGCAAAGGCACGGGTGGGCCCGGCGGCGGAAGTGGCCCCGGAGGCGGACCTGGCAGTGGTGCAGGCGGAGGAGTTGGCGGGGTTGGCGGAGGCGGTGCGGTAGCTGGCGGTGGAGTAGGCGGGGTTGGAACTGGAAGTGGGGGCGGAGGGGTTGGGGGCGCTGGTGGGCCTGGCGGCGGGGGAGTTGCGACCGCCGGTGGCGAGGCTGCCCCTCCTGGAAAATGGCTGACGGCTTCGGCGTTGTTGCGAAGCGGGACGCACCCCGGGGTGGCCGGCCTTCCTGGAGTAGGAGGAGGGACTGGAACAGGTACGGGAGGGGGCGGCGGCGGGGCATACAGCGTCGAAGAAGAGGATGTCCGCCAGATGCTGGGCTTGTTCGCGCAATTGGGCAAGTCGCGGAAGGATTCCGAAACGCGCATGGATGTGCCGACATTTCAATCGCGCTTGAGCGCGATGCCGGTGCGCGCGCAGTTCACGCTGCAGCAAGCGCTGGCGGGACTTGCGGCGCAAGCTCCCGATGCGAAACCCGACCAGCCGATGCTGCTGAAGCTTGCGGAGCACGTGGCGATTCGGTTTGCGCTGGATAGCTACGAAAAAGGCGAATTGCGCGTGAATGCGGTGAAACAATTGCTGGACCGCATGAACACTGAAATCGAGGCGCTGCGGAAGATTTTGTCGACGCAGGAAGAGATGATGTCGCAGGCTGGGCTTTCCGTGCAGTCGTACACGGAACTGCTGGACCAGGAATTCTGGGAGCAAGTACCGGAAGAGAATAAGAAAGAAGTGCTGACTTCGGACGAAGCCTGGTGCGTGCCCCCGCGCAATGTGCGGATATTCCTGGAAGACATGCTGCGGCGCGGGGAATTGAAGACGGTCAACGAAATCCTGATGAAGTACGCTTCCTGCGTGGGGCTAGAAGCGCCGGAAGCGCGGCGAACCACCGCAATTGGGCTTTCGGATTTGGGCGAGCTATACGGAAGCGGAGACGGCAGCGCGTTGATGGAGGCGATCAAGCGGCTCGGCAGCCAGTTGGCCATCGAGCGTGAGCCGGAATTGCAGACGCTGGTGAGCGCGGCGTTTGTGCGCTTGAGCCAGGAAGCGGCTTCGAAACGTTGCTACCCGGCGATGCAGCAGGCCCTCTCGTCGCTGGAAAGCGTTGAGACCATGAGGCCGGGATCGACGCAGAGTTTGCGGCCGCGCATTGGCGCCGAGGAGCGATTGCCGGAATTCATCGAAGAAGCGATGCGCAGCGGGCAAATCGCGGACGGCATGATGGATATCCTGAGCCTGATGCCCAAGGCGACCATCCACTACGCCACCAATCGATTTGGACATTGCGGATTCCGCGAAGATTGCGAGCTGCTTACCACAATTGTTCGCAACCTGGGAGACGATGCCACGCAGCGGCTGCTGGAGACATTGCAAACAGCTCCGCCGACCGAAGCCGCGGAAGCAATCGGATTGGTGAGCCAGCTTTCTCCAGAAAACGTGGAGAAGATTTTGCCGGCGCGCCTCTCGCAGTGGCCACGTTCCGCGCATGACCGCGCCGTTCGGCAACTTTCCGCAGCGGCCCCGGAAGAGAGGGCGCGGCTGCTCATCGCCTTGTACGATTCTCTGGATGTGATGATTCGACCGCTGGCCATCGATGAAATGGGCATGAGCGGACAATCCAGCTGCATACCGAAACTGATTGAACTGGTGCAGACCGATGACACGCCTGGCTTTACGAGGGTGAAAGCGGTGGAAGCACTCGGCCGATTGCGTGCTTCGGCGTCCAGCGCGCTGTTCCAACACATTCTGGACACACGGCAGGTTTGGCGCTGGGTGTATCCAAACGAATTGAGAATCGCCGCGGCGCAGGCGCTGCTGCGCGTTGATAAGGCAGTAGGAATGGAAAAGGTCGCCGCCAGCGGGCTCGACAAGAAGGAGCTCACGCTGGAACCTACCGACCCGGAAGCCAATGCGTCGGTGATCCGGCAGCGGCGCTACGCGCGGCTGAAACTCTCGCGCAACTTGATCGCGGTGACGACGAACTTACGGGAAAACTTCCGGCTGTCCATACCCGAAATGAACTTGGGAGGCGGAATTGGTTCGGGGGAGCGCCATCTGGCACCGGGCTCGCTTTTGACAATGAAATTTTCTCACGGCGTGCGGCATATCAAGGCGCAAGCGATGGTTCGCGGAGCGCGGCCTCAAGCAATGGCTTTCGAATTCGTGGATATGGATCTGGATGAGCGCTACCGCCTTAGGAAACTCTTGCTGGAGCTGGGCGGATTGCCGATGATCGCGCAAGTGACCAACCGCACGCGGCGCCGCGGGCGCGTGGCGATCTCGAAGAACTAGAGCGCGAGATTACGAATTTTTCACGACGGGGGGACACTCCCTTCCCACCTGTCCTCTCTCAAGGTGCACCCGTCCGTTTGGTCAGGGGCAGTGCCCGTCCATTGGTGGCTTGACCGCAGGGACACATAGGACTGCTGTACCATTGCTGCAAACTATGCCTGACCCTACGGTACTAGTGAGGAAGTCCTAGACAGGGAGTACTTGGCGTAGGATGAGAGTAGACCCAAAAGCAGCGTCGGCTCGCGCCTTCGTAAGAAGCCTGAACATTCTGTTGAAATTTGCTCGCCTGTACGGCTACGAACATGCCCGGACGATCGAACAGCTCCAGATTGCCTGGCAGGAGCTGCGCACCGCCATTCCCATGGGGACGGACGGGGGATTGCTGCTCGGAGCGACGAATTCGCAGCTTTTGCTGGATGGCGTGCCTTTGGAAGGTTCGCCGGCTGAAAAGCAGTTCGCACAATTGCTCTCCGCGGCGGGCCTGGCCAGCATACAGTTTTTCGCTTCGGTGACAGAAGAAGAGATTGGGAGATTTGTTCACGCATTTCCGACCGGCAAAGCCAAACCAGCCGAACTTGCGCTGCAATTGAAATCCACGCTGGCCGGCGCGCAGGGGATCCGCATTAATGAGATTTGTTTCGTGGCCACGGACTCGCGGCTGAAGGATGCGAGTATGGCCGCGCAATTGGCGGTGGCATCGCTCGGCAAGGATCAGGACAAGTTCACCGACTTGCTGAACGACCCGCACAAATTGCTGGAATTGATTGCCGCCGCCCAGGGTTCTAAGGGCGATGGAGCGACTGGAACGGGAACGAATGGACCTGGGGCCGGGGGAAGCGGAGTTGGTGTCGCGGGACCGGGCGCCGGAGGTCCAGTCAGTTTTGGCCCAGGCCTAGGCGGACCGAGCGTCGGAGGTCCAGCTGGTTGGGGTCCAGGACCGGGGGACGGTCCCGGTGGTTGGGGACCAGGTCCAGGTGGGCCGGGCGGACCGGGTGTTGGATCAGGCGGCGGTGCACAAGCAGCCGGCATGTGGACTGGAGCAGGCAACGATGGCGGCGCAACTCTTGTTTCGGGGGTGGTCGCCGGTCTTGCGGGGGGAGCTCCTGGCGGGCGCGGCGAGCCCACAGAAGAAGAGCTTCTGGGGATTCTCGGGGCGCTGACGAGCTTCGGGAATGTCAGTGCGGGGCAAGGCGGAATGGCCGCGGCAGGGGCTTTTCAGTCGCAGGTGGCGCAGTTGCCGGGCCGCGCGCAGGACACATTGAAGCAAGCACTAGCGGCTTTGGCGGCACAAGCGCCGGACGCGAAGCCGGATGAGTCCGTGCTGGTGCAATTGGCGGAGCAGTTGGCGATTCGCTTTGCGCTGGACCGGTTCGAACGCGGCGAGGTGAAAGTCAATGCGGTTCGACAGATGCTCGACCGCATGAACCAGGAAATCGAGAACCTCAGAAAGATTCTCGGCGCTCACGAAGACAAGATGACCGAAGCGGGCATCTTGGCGGAGTCGCATCGCGAAATTCTGGACAAACAGTTTTGGGCCGCGGTGCCGGATAGCGGCAAACGCGCCGTGTTGCTATCGGGAGAGGCCTGGTGCATTCCGCCGCGAAACGTGCAGTCGTACGTTGGCGAATTGATCGAACACGGGAATATCGCGGAAGCCATCAGCATTCTTCAGAACTATGCAGCCTGCGCCGACAGTGAAGAAGCCGATGCGCGGAAGAAAACCGCCGTCGGACTTTCCGAAATGGCCGAGCTGTACGCCAAGGCCGATCCGAAATTGCTGGGCGAAGCGCTGCGGCACTTGGGTTTGCGGCTCAGCGTGGAGCAGGATTCGGAACTACAGGGCTTAGTGAGCGCGGCGTTCGTGCGATTGAGCCAGGAAGCGGCCACCAGCCGGCAGTTTCCAGCGATGGAGCAAGCGCTGGATCTCATCGCCGGCGTCGAGTCGCAGCGGCCGGGAATCGCGCGCACGCTGCGCGGAAAAATGGGGATCGAAGAGCGCGTGCCGGAGTTCGTGGAGGAAGCGTTGAAAGCGCGCCACGTGGCTGCGGGATTGACCAATGTTTTGAAGTTGCTGCCGCAAACGACGATGGAGCAGCTCTCGGCGCGCTTCAATCGTTGCAGTCTGCGCGATGATTCCGAACATGTGGCGAATCTGGCGGCGGACCTGGGCGAAGAGGGTGTGCAGTATTTGCGGAGCACGGTGCGCGGCGGACCGATCGCCGAAGCCGTGGACATGGCCGGGCTGCTAAGCAGGCTTGATCCGGAATCGGTGATGGTCTATCTGCCGGGCCGGATGAAAGATTTTCCGCGGTCTTCGCAAGATCGAATTGTGCGGCAGATTTCCGCGAGCGGAGCGGTGAGGCGGTGCCAAATCCTGCTGGAGCTGCTGGACCACGTGGACCCGCTGGTCACGCCACTGGTGATCGATGAGATTGGCGTTACCGCGGATCGCGAGGCGCTTGGCAAATTGCTGACCATCGCTGACGGCGACTTGCCTACAGGCGGCGGGCCGTATTTGCGCGTCAAAGCCATCGAAGCGCTGGGAAGAATTCAGGCTCCTGAATCGGCGAGCACCTTGAAGCGGCTGGTCGAGGCGAAAAAGGTATTCCGATGGGTCGAGCCGCAAGAATTGCGCATTGCCGCATTGCAGGCGCTCGAGAAAATCGACCCGGCATGGGTCCTCAACTATCTGCCCGCCAGTGGAATCGAGAAAGAGGACTTCACGCTCGCGCCGCTGGATATTCCGATAACGTCGAAATTTGTGCGGCAGCGGCGGCACACCCGTGTGAGGCTCAGAAAGACCGTTCGGGCGGTGTGCACCAACCTCAAAGAGGGTTGTTCCATGGAGATCAAGACAGCTAGCCTGACAGGTGGAGTTGCGACTCTAAGCCGGCACCTGATACCCGGAACCCAGGTGCAATTGAAATTGCAAGTGGGGATGAGGGCCTTGCAAGCCACCGCGCTGATGCGGGATTCCCGCGCGCAGGACATGGCCTTCGAGATCGTGGACATGAACCTCGACGAGCGCAGCAAGTACCGCCGCATGCTGGCCGGCAACGTCTCTCCGAATTCCATCTCGCAGGATCCCACCGACGCCGAACTCATCGCCCCTGCCCGCGTCGCCAACTCTCGTTAGCTTCTCACTGGCCACTCGCCATTCGACACTCACCACTGCCCCTTGTGGCCGCCCACCCGGATCGCGCAGCGGCCTGTAGGGGCGCAGCATTGCTGCGCCCTTCTTTCTCGCCACTCGGCACTTGCTCTTGCTCGTCGTAGCGGCGACTTTACGTCGCCACCTTCTTTTGGTTTGCGAGCCTAGCAAAGTTGGCCGTAATATACTGGTCGGCCTACTCCTGCTTGGGCGCATCAGGAACCGTCATGACCAAGACAGCCGTCACCGAACAAATCACTCACCGCTGGTACACCCGTCCCGTGCTCTTCGTTGCTGACGTGAACCGTGCACTTCGCTTCTACATCGACATGCTCGGCTTCGAGAAGTCTTGGCATGAGGGCGACGGCGCGGGCGGGGTCTGCCAAGTCCATCGCGCAGGATGCGAAATCATCCTTTGCGAGGATGCCACGCGAAGAGACAAGGCGCGCTTGTTCGTGGCACTGAACGTCGATGGACTCACCGCATTTCGCCGTGAAATCGCCGAGCGCTCGGTTCCGACCGAGAAGTCCTGGTGGGGTTACGACGTGATCAAGATCGTCGATCCCGACGGAAATGAGTTGTTGTTTCCCACCGCCGAGTAGTCCAAGCAGCGCGGTGCCGGGGGACAGACGGGAAGTTTCCATTACTTCCCCGATGCTCGGTCAAGGATCTCCCTTGGAATGTGTGACGGCATGCGGGTTCGATTGTGCGGCGCGGTTTCAACTCGTGGCGAATAGAGAAACCCACGCGGCCCAATCACTCTGCGGTACATTGTAATCGGCACATAACAACTGGGGACTGGCGGACGGAATCAGTGCAACTATCCGCGCATTCGGAAAACTCACCTTCAGCCAATCGACCATCTCTTTTTGCGTTTGCTCGGGTGCGGCGTGGCCGAGGACAAACACATCCACGTCGGCAATCGAAGCAAGCGCGCTCTTTGCAGCGTCGTTGTCCGCAACCGAAGTGACCTCATGGCCGAAACTTCTGAACAGCGTTTCCCTCGCGGTCGCCCCCTTGTCGTCATCGTAGCCGACCTGAAAAACTATCTGTTTGGCTGGCGACTTGATTGAAATTCTTTTTGGCGTATGTTGGTCGGCGATGATGACATAGTTTCCTGGCGGAAGCCTTTTAACACGCCCCTCGGCAGCGTCCATACTTGTTGCCGCCGCCAGCCAATGAAGGCTGCCGTCAAGCTGCACCTTGAAAATGTCGAATTGCGACATGGATTGGCACTCACCAAAAAGCAATGGGCGGGTACGGGGATTGAATCACAAGCTCGGCTCGCTGTCCACAACTGGTTGCCGGGGGCGTGGGCAGGGGGGCAGGGGGACAGACGGGAAGTTTCCCCTACTCTGCAAGCCTCCAATCGTTAGGAGCCAAACGATCGATATCCCATGAACATCAGAAATCGTCCCGTCTGTCCCGATTCCCCCGTTAAGCACGAGCGCGACATCAAGAAATTGATGCCGCTGCATCCGCGGCGAGAGCTCGAACCGCCCTGGGCTGAGGACGCAGCAGCAAATAGAATGCGACGACGTGCGTGATCATCAGCACGGGCACATAGATGATCGGGATCGCGTACGTGGCGCCCAACTGCCCCGCCAGCGCGGGAAGGCCAACCTGGACGGCGTGGTAATAGTCGAGGACGAGGTCAATCGTCCCAACGAGGTTGAAGGCCACCACGAACAGCCAAAAGAGCGGACGTATCCTTACCGTGAGAAGCGCAAGGATCGCCAGCACCCCGGTTGCCAGGTCCCAGTAGGCGGCAAACGTGGCGAAGCCAGCGGCGGGCAGATTCGGGCCGATGACGCCTGGAAGGATAAAGACCAGCCCGAAGAAGCGGAAGCTGTGCAGCGTAGCGATGACGCGTAGCGCTGCGACCAGGTCCATCGACTTGAGCCAGGGCAGGATGTACACGACGCAGCAAAGCAGCCACGCGACATAACCTAGAATGAGATGCAGATTGAAGATGATTTCCGGCGACATTTGTCCTCCTTTCCGATAGACGGGTTCACTTATTGGCCGGGCTATCTCTCAATAGAATCCCGAGCGGCAAGAGTGGCCCCACCGGAATGAACTGCTCATCCACGAGGCCTTCCTTCGAGAGTGGCAGGCTTTCGATGAGCGCCCGAGCCTCCGCCGCGTCCTTGCAGTTCATTAGGAAGATGACACCCTTGCCGTCGCCGCGCGTGAACCACTGCTGAATCTTGCCGTCGAGATACAGGGGAACGGTCGCACGAATTTCGGCGGGCATGATTTTCATGACTTGCTCGACCGTAACCCCCGCTCTTGGCGTAAGGATCGTCAGCACGCCGGTGATCTTGGGCTGCGGCGGTGTGGACTGGCCTTGCGCCAGGGGTGCCAGGACCGTCGCGAACGCCAGCAGCGAGTACAACATTTCAATTTTCATTGCTCAGCTCCTTTGATTCCTCGTGGGAATTTGGATCTTTCTTTGGTACCAGTGGGTACCACACACTTTAGACGCAGCTACAAGAGAAAGGTTACATCCGGGCAAGCATGAAATTCCCGCCACCCTTACACTCATGATGGTACGATACGGTACCAGGTCAGTAGGGAGAGGGTGATGACTAAGCCATCGATGTCAAAACGCCGCCAGAAAGGCGGCGACGAAACCGCCGTGCGCGAGCGCATCCTTGAAGCGGCCTTTGCGGCCTTCATGAAGAGTGGCTACGCAACGGCCAGCACGCTGGAGATCGCCACGCGCGCGCGCGTTTCAAAGCGAGAGCTTTACGCGCTGGTGGGCAACAAACAGGAAATGCTGATCGCCTGCATCAGCGAGCGCGCCAAGCGCCTGGTCGTGCCCGCTGACCTGCCTGTGCTGCGCGATCGCGAGACCCTGGAGCAGGTGCTGGCTTCTTTCGGGACGAAGTTCGTCCGCGAGGTAAGCGATCCCACGGTCATTGCGGTATTCCGGCTGGCGATCGCCGAGGCGGTCCAGGCCCCCGAAGTGGCCCGTACGCTCAACTCTATAGGCCGCGAAGCAAGCCGCGCCGCCCTGCGTAAAATCATGGCCGAGGCCCTGGCGTCCGGCCTGCTCACGGGCCGTCCTGCCGAACTTGCCGGGCAGTTCGCCGGGCTGCTCTGGCGCGATTTGCTGGTCAGCCTGCTGCTCGGCGTCGCCGAGCGGCCGACCCCCCGCGAAATCGCGGCACGTGCCCGCGACGCCGCAGCCGCCTTCTTGCAACTTCATCCGCCGCCAAATGCCGCGCCCCTGTAGGGGCGGGCTTAAGCCCGTCCCTTCTCTGTCCTTGTCTCGTCACTCGCCACTCGTCACTCATCACTCACCACTGCTTTATTTCCCTACTCTAAAAGTCTCCAATCATTACGAGCCAAACGATCGATATCCCACGAACATCAGAAATCCTCCAGTCTGTCCCCGATTTCCCCAATTAGGGGTCACTCCTCCAATGGTCAAATATTGCGCGCTAAGCGCTAAGGAGGGCCTCAAACTCTACACTGCGGCGTCATACGCGACTAACAAGGGTTGGGTCTTCCCCTATAATAAGACTGTCCGGAAATGCGCAGGACTCAGGTTCTGACGCGGGAGGTTGGATGCCCTCACGTGACTTGGTACGCTTAACGCGGCGGAAGTTCTTGTGGGGCGTCTCTGCCCTGACAGTGATCTCGTCTCATTTACAGGGTGCCTCTGCCGACGGGGTCACACCGTTGGTCGCAGGCCCTGAGGTCGATGCTTTCAAGACGGCTCAGGCCCGCTGCTCCGCGAAGTTCGGCTACCGGGCACGCTCCCGCTTTATTAAGATCGCTCAGCCTCCGCTTACTCTACATGTGCTTGAGGCCGGCCACGGCCATCCCGTTGTTCTGCTCAGTGGAGGATCGACCGTTGTCCAATTCGCCGCCCCTCTGGCCGGTCCAATCAGCAAGGAGTTTCACACCTTCGCCATGGATCGCCCTGGCTGCGGGCTGAGCGACCGACTGGACTACCGGGGCACACCGAGTCGGGAACAGGCCGTGACCTGCATCGGCAGTCTGCTAGATACCCTGAAACTCCCTAGGGTAGCGCTGGTGGGAAACTCGATGGGAGGTTTTTGGGCACTAGCGTTCGCCTTGGCGAGACCTGAACGCGTCTCGAAATTGGTCTTCCTAGGCGAAGTGGCAGGTAGTTCGCCCCCGCAGCCACCAGTCGCGGCATTACCTTCCACATCGCCGGCGTCACCCCCTTCTATGGAAGGGCTGCGCGCCCGCTACGCGGCGCGCCTTGTTGCCCATTTAGAGCGGGTCCCCCCCGAAGTACTCGAGGCCGTGTACGCTGCCGAGATCTTACCTGGCTATGCGCAATCCACCGCGACTATGATGGAGCAAATCACGCTCGAAGGGATCCCGCTGACGTATGCACTCCGGCCCGAACTGAAGAATCTGAAACCGGAGACACTGTTCATCTGGGGTGATCAGGACAAGCTGGGACCGGCGACCCTTGGGCGCGAAATGGCGTCGATGATCCCCCACGCCCGCTGTGAAGTGGTGAACCAAGCAGGCCATCTGCCATGGCTTGACCAGCCGGAACTATGTATCCGGCTCACCACAGACTTTCTGAGGCAGTCTTGAAGGCGCCCGATATCTTTAGGATGCTCGGTGACGGATTGCGCCCGCTGATGATGCCGTGATGTCGACGCAGGTACTTTCAGTCCTCCCTGGTCGCGCAGTGTAGAGGAAACCGCCGGGTGCCCAAGGTGGCGCTTTTCTACCTGGGCTTTTGGTTTTCTCCCAAAGTCGCGCACTGCTAACAGGGGACTTCTTCTCCCTTTTCTAATTTCTAATTTCTATTTTCTGGTTTCGGGTGCCGGGAGCCCGGCTCCTTGTCTCACCACTCGCCACTCGTCACTCACCACTGCTTTATTCCCCTACTCTGAAAGTCTCCAATCATTACGAGCCAAACGATCGATATCACATGAGCATCAGAAACCGTCCGGTCTGTCCCCCGATTTCCGGCTTCGAGAAGAGTTGGCATGAGGGCGACGGCGCGGGCGGGGTCTGCCAAGTCCATCGCGCGGGATGCGAGATCATCCTTTGCGAAGATGCCACGCGAAGAGACAAGGCGCGCTTGTTCGTGGCACTGAACGTCGATGGACTCACCGCATTTCGCCGTGAAATCGTCGAGCGCTCGATCCCGACCGAGAAGTCCTGGTGGGGTTACGACGTGATCAAGATCGTCGATCCCGACGGAAATGAGTTATTGTTTCCCGCGGCCGAGTAGTCCAAGCAGTGGGAGGACAGTTTCCCGGATCTTCCTGTAGGGGCGCCCGCCGTGGCGGGCTGCGCCCTTCTTAAACGTAGCGCCGCCCTTTAGGGCGACATCTGGCCTCTTGTTTTTGGACCCGTCGCGCATCCCGCGCTTTGTAGAGGCCGGGCGGAATTTATCCCGGCCCGGCCGGGAGCCCGGCTCCTTTCTCGCCACTCGTCACTCGCCTGCCCGCCGTGGCGGGCCACTCGCCACTGCTGTTCAAACCGAAAGTTACGATTCTTCTGCTTCTAAACTTCCGAGTTCCCCGTTAATCAGGAGCTGATGAAAATTTGCTCCAGTCTGAGGTCAAAGGAGTGGGAATCAAACCTCGACTCGCGCCCTGTCCACGGCGGTTGGCCATTTTACCTAGCGAGGAGATTCACCAGGCAAGAACTTGGGAATTCTCATTTTCCCCTGTTGCGCCATCAGCTTCTGGTAGCGCGGATCGGCACAGAGTTCATCAAGAATATGCCGCTGGCTGAGGCCGTAGATTCCTGCGCCAGTTTTTGGATCAGACATGGCCTCCAGGACGTCGAGTGCCTCTTTTCGCTGTCCAAGACCCTCGTAGATCAAGGCCGCAAACGTCGGGAAGGCCGTTCTCTGGGTAACCATTTTCTTGGCGCTTGCAAGAAGCTGCCTGGCTTCATCCGTTTGCCCCGCGGCGGCTAATACATATCCCGCCTCACCGATGGTGCGCGGAGTATTTGGAGCCAACGCCATGCCGGTACGGGCTTCCTTGAGCGCATCGGATGTGTGTCCAGTCTCCAAATCAACAAGAGCCAAGGTCTCGTGCGGCTGGCTCAGTTCGGGCGCCAACTCGACGGCCTGCCGGAGCCGGGCCTTTGCCTCCTCGTAGCGGCGGGTCTCATAAAGGAATTGCCCTTCGTCAGCGGAGATGATGGCGGAGAGGGGATCGAGTCGCCGAGCAATCTCCAATTCGGCGAGCGCTTCGTTTCTGCGGTCCAAAGAGAATAGGTAGAACGCGAACCAGTGATGAGCACTGGAATAATTGGGATTCAGTTCGAGTGCGCGCCGGATTTCTTGTCCAGCTTGCTCCCAGTCATACTCCCAGCTAGTGAGCCCGATAAATCCCAACGTTGCATGGGCTTCGGCTAGGGTTTCATCCAGCTGGAGGGCATGGCGGGCCGCTGCGGCTGCCTTGGCGTTTCCGTCTTGCAATTCAACGTTGCTGTATTGAGGCAAGATCACGTACGCATTTGCCAATCCAGCGTAGGCCGGGGCGTAAGTGGGGTCGCGTTCGATGGCCCGCTGATAATATTCCACGGACTTGGTCAGGTCTGCCGCGGTCCGCTTGTTCCAATGGTAGCGTCCCATGAGGCAGAGATCATGGACCTGGGGATCCACGGGATGGGACATTGCCGCTTTGAGCCCGGGCCGCGAACCCAGGGTGCCGCCAACCTGGCCGGCAATCTCCTGAGAAAGTTCCGCTTCGATCGCCAGGAGGTCTCCTAAATTGCGCTCGTATCTATGCGCCCACAAATGGCGATCTTGGGTCGCGTCGATGAGCTGGACCGTGACGGTCACTTGGTTTCCGGACCGGGCCACCGCGCCCTCAACAATTGCTTCCACGCCAAGCTCCCGGGCGATGCGTGTAATTGGCTCGCTGGTTTGTTTGTATCGCATGACGGATGTTCGCGATATGACCCGCAGGGGGAGCGACTGAGCGAGGTTAGTGATCAACTCTTCCGTAATTCCGTCGGCGAGGTATTCCTGGCCGGGATCGGGAGACAAGTTTTGCAGGGGCAGCACCGCAAGGGAACGGATTTCAGCAGCGTGGCCCGGCTGCGCGCGCATCCCAAAAAACCAGAGTCCGAGGCCAAGCAAGACTCCGCTGGCAAGCAGCGCAACTATCCAACGGCGGCGCACGGTGTGCCCGCGACCAAGTGTGGCGTCCGGGACTGCGGGCGGTTCGGCGTTAATGGGTGGGGAAGCTGACGGCGTCGGAGCGGGGATCTCCTCGTAACTCAGGTCTACGGGGACAAGGAAACGGTAGCCTTTCTTGGCGACAGTCTGAATAAATCTGGGGTTTTCTGCGGAGTCCCCAAGAGCATCCCTAACTTTCTTGACGCCTACATTGATGCCCAGTTCATAGTCCACGAACGTGTCGCTGTCCCACATCCGCTCACGCAACTGCTCGCGGGTGACCAACCGCTGCGGATTTTCCAGCAGGACCATCAGCAATCGCAGGGGCTTCTCCTGCAATCGGACGGAAGAGTCCCCAGTACGCAGCTCGCCCTCGCCAGAGAGCAATTCAAATTCAGCAAACCTGTAGATACGGTCGCCCATGTCTGGAAGCGGAGTTAATCACGCTGCGGGGTTCTGGGATTCTCTCTTACCCGAGCGAGATTTTCAAGCCATGGCAGTTGGTAAGTCTCCGCTTCCCGACGAGTAAGACAAGTCATTGATAACACTGGCCGCTTGACCGGTTAATACGAATTTCACCTGCATTTAAGCCCCAGAGGATTGACTTCTCCCGCAGATTGAAGCAAAAAAGGTCCCGCAAGTAGGCGGCTTTTCGCCAAACTAGACAGCGGCATGCGCTTCGGTTGGAACTCCCCCCGCGTTCCTTGTCGCTGGACGTAATCTCAGGAGATATACCTAATGCGGCACACTCAGAATCCACGACCCATGCAATCCAATCTGTCCTCGGGCTTCCTCTGGAATAATCTGTCGAAGACTTCGGCAGTCTGGAAACTATCGCAAACACTTTCACGTCTCGCGTCCGTATTGGTTCTGGTGCTCGCCGTGGCGGGCACTGTTGCTGCTCAGGTCGCACCCCCGGTCGGCCCTTACGGTTTCGTGCTCAACGCCACATTCAGTGATCCTTCCACGAACGGCGGGGCAGCGATCCTGGGCCTGATGAACTTTGATGGTGCTGGAAACGTCAGCGGCCCTTTCAACTTTGAACTAGGCTCCGGAGGCAGCGGTCCGAAGCAGAGCATTGCCGGAAGCTTCTCCGGGACATACTCCAGTAATCCCGACGGAACCGGCACAATTTCCATTGCTCTCGGTACAGACTTGAATCTGACCCTTGCCATGGTGATTGACAATCGTGGCCGCGGCCTTCAATTGGCTGTAACGGGTTGCACCCACCCTGCGGAATCCGGCCGTATGTGTAGCAACTCCGGAGTCGTGACTAGCGGTGTTGGCGAGATCGAGTTCAACGGTCCAGTGCACCCCATTCACCAAAGATTCCTCAATGGCAGTTACGGATTGCAGTTGACCAAGAGTTCGCCCACTCCCGCTACAAGCCTCGACGTGTGGACCTTCGACGGTGCGGGGAATGTGACCTTATCGGGCACATTCGTCGGCGCCGATCTATCGGTCGTGAGCGAGACTCGGTTCGGGACTTATTCCGTCAATCCCGATGGGACCGGCACCATCACCGTCCCGCCGCAGCCTGGTTCGCTCATGGGCCAGACGTACGCGTTTGTGATCACCAACGGCCATTCGGGACTCTTGGTGTTGCAAACGAATCGTGCCGGAGACGGCGTGCTGTACGGAACTGGCCGGCTCCAGTAGGGGGACATGGAGTGAGTCATTGAGCGAATTTCCGATCAACGTGGTCGCGCGATGGCTCCGCCGGTTTCGCCTTCGGTTTGGCGGGCCGTTGAAAAATATCCCAGTCTTGGACGCTTGTCGCCATCTCGAAGAGGTGGCCCTTTCGTATTGGCGGGTGGGCCAGTGAATTTTTTCCTTTCTCACTCTTGGTACTAGACGATTCAGAGGGCACCATTTTCACCGTTTGTCCCAACACTGAAATACGAGGATGCCCCACCCTCTCGGGTTTGGGTTTTGAAAGGGTGGGCTATTCTGAATCCGCAATCCGCAATGCGCTTGCGTAACGTGTAACAACGTCGAGAGCTGCCGCTTTCAACCATCCTCGGGGCAATTTCAGAAACCAACTTACCGCCCACGCCCTCTTTCTTGGCTCTTCTGCATCCCACCAGTTACAATAGATTGTTTGCATCTGCGGTAAGAAAGCAGCCCATGCGGACGTACTCTTAGATGTAGGGGCGCACTTGAGGTTACCCTAAGCTGAGAAGGGCCTCGTCCCGTGTGCTGTGTGTCAAATTGTTTTTTCTTTCGACTGTTAACTGTCAACTGTAGACTGTCAACTTTTTCGGAGACGACCAGTCACCCATGGATGTAGCCAAGGTTGTAGACAGAGTTGTCGCTCGATTTATCGGCACCAAACACGAGCGCGATATCAAGAAACTGATGCCGGTCATCGCGGCCATCAACGCGCGCGAGGCCGAAGTGCGGGAGCTCAGCGATGAAGGCCTGAAGACGCGTTTTGTGGAGCTGCGGGCGCAGGTTCACGAGCAATTAAAAGACGCCGATCCGGCGGAACCTGCTTACAAGCAGCAACTGCAACAGGCGTTGGAGCCAGCCATCGTTCCCGCTTTCGCATTGGTGCGCGAAGCCGGCCGCCGCTTCCTGAACATGCGGCACTTCGATGTGCAGCTCATCGGCGGCATCGTTCTCCACGAAGGAAAGATTTCGGAAATGAAGACGGGCGAAGGCAAGACGCTCGTCGCCACGCTTCCTGCGGTCCTGAATGCCCTGGCTGGCCGGGGCGTTCACGTCGTCACCGTAAACGACTACCTGGCGCGGCGCGACGCGGAATGGATGAGCCCGCTCTATAAGGCACTGGGATTGAGCGTCGGCGTGATCGTGCACGATCTCGATGACGAGCAGCGCCGCGCGGCGTATGGCGCGGACCTGACTTACGGCACCAACAACGAATTCGGCTTCGACTACTTGCGCGACAATATGAAGTACGACCTGGCGCAATGCGTGCAGCGCGGACACCAATTCGCCATCGTCGACGAAGTGGACTCCATCCTTATCGACGAAGCGCGCACTCCGCTGATTATTTCCGGACCATCAGAAGAGTCCACCGACAAGTACGCCAAGATCGACAAAATTATTCCCAAGCTGATTCAGGACATTGATTACACGCTGGACGAGAAGCACCGCACCGCGACGCTGACGGAAGAAGGGTTCGCAAAATGCGAACGCCTGCTTTCGCTGACGAACATGTCCGATCCAGCGAACATCGACATCATGCACCACGTCTACCAGGCGCTGCGTGCCCACACACTTTATAAAAATGATGTGGATTACGTCGTCAAAGACGGCGAAGTGATCATCGTCGATGAATTCACGGGCCGCCAGATGCCGGGGCGCCGCTGGTCCGACGGTTTGCACCAGGCTGTTGAAGCCAAAGAAGGCGTGAAAATCGAGCGTGAAAATCAGACGCTCGCGACGATTACTTTCCAGAATTATTTCCGCATGTACAAAAAACTTTCCGGCATGACCGGCACGGCGGAAACGGAAGCTGCGGAATTCGGCAAGATCTACAATTTGGACGTTACGGTCATTCCGACGAACCGCCACTTGATCCGCATCGAAGCTGCGGACGTCGTCTACCGCACGGAAAATGAAAAATTTGAAGCCGTGGTCAACGGCATCCTGCAGGAAGACAACTCGCTCGCGAACGGCATTCGCCAATATCACGAGCGCGGCCAGCCGGTTCTAGTCGGCACAATTTCCATTGAGAAATCCGAAGCCATCGCGGAATTGCTGAAAAAAGGCGGCGTCCCGCACCAGGTTCTGAACGCCAAGCAGCACGAACGCGAATCGCGCGTAGTGGCGCAGGCGGGGCGCAAAGGCGCGGTCACCGTGGCCACCAACATGGCCGGCCGCGGCACCGACATTTTGCTCGGCGGAAATCCCGAGCAAATGACGCGCGATCATTTTTTGAAAAACAAACTGGCGATGCCCTACGCGGCGGCTCCGGCGGTGATTCCCGCAGATTCTGGAAATGGCAACAATCCGCAGCCAACAATTCCGATGGTGCTTTTCCAACACGAAGGCAGAATTTTTCAAGTGCCCGCCGATCAGTGGAAACCAGTCATCGAGCAATTCACCGGGCAGTGCAAATCAGAACACGACGAAGTTGTCGCGCTTGGCGGATTGCACATTCTTGGCACCGAGCGCCACGAAGCCAGGCGCATCGACAACCAGTTGCGCGGCCGCGCGGGACGCCAGGGCGACCCGGGCTCTTCGCGATTCTTTCTTTCGCTCGAAGACGATTTGATGCGCATTTTCGGCGGCGAGCGCGTGAAAGCTCTGATGTTTCGCCTGGGAATGACCGAGGGCGTGCCGATCGAATCGCGAATGATTTCCAATCGCATCGAGAACGCCCAAAAGTCAGTAGAAGCCCAAAATTTCGACGCCCGCAAACATTTGCTTGAGTACGATGATGTGATGAACAAACAGCGCGAGACGATTTATGCGATTCGCCGCTCGGCGCTGGAAGGCAAGGACCAGCGCGACTACGTTCTGGGCATTGCGGAGGACGTTGTGCGCGAAATGGCGGAAACTTTTTGTCCGCGCGAGCAGCATCCCGATCAGTGGAATGCCACGCAATTCCTGGCGGAGAGTAACGCGCAATTTGGGATTGATATGAAGGCGGCAGGCGCCGATCCGGGGACTCTCAGCCACGATCAGCTTTCTGACGCCGCGGCGGAAGTCGTCCAGAAACGCTACGAGGAAAAGGAAAAACAGTTTGGCGCGGACCTGATGCGCTGGCTGGAGCGGCGAATTATTCTCGACGTGGTGGATTCGCAGTGGAAAGACCATTTGCTTTCGTTGGATCATTTGAAAGAGGGAATTGGGCTTCGCGGGTATGCCCAGAAAGATCCGATCGTCGAGTTCAAGAAAGAGGCTTTCACGCTGTTTGAAGATATGATGGCGCGCATCGACAACGAGACGATCCGCTATCTGTTTCACATTCAGGTGCAGCAGGGCGAACAGCCGCCGTCGGGAGGCGCACCTCAATCTTCCACGCCCACGCAGGCAACGCGTCCCCGGGCTGATGCTGTTGCTGCGAGTGCTGCGGCTGCGCGTGCCAACGAGCCGCAACATTTGCCCGCCGTTGCGCGTGAAATCGAGCGGCGGCAGCAGCGTCAGCAGAAAGATTTGCAGTATCAGACGGGGCCGGCGCAAGCGGAACCGCCGAAACCTGTGAAGGTTGGGGCAAAAGTGGGGCGCAACGATCCTTGCCCTTGTGGGTCGGGGAAGAAGTACAAGAAGTGCCACGGGGCGAACGCCTGAGCACGACAGGCATTCCTGTCTGAGGAGCGGCCCGCGTAGGAAGGCGGGCCCTACATCTGCATTTGTGGAAGCCGTCTGCGTGAATTTATTGTGATCGATTGAAGAGAGGACAGGCAAGAATGCCTGTCCCACCAAAGAGGGTACAAATGCCACCAGGGCCAGCACCGATGCAGCAGCCGGAACGCCAGCCGATTCCCGGCGTGAAGAATCTCGTCGCGGTCGCCAGCGGCAAGGGCGGCGTCGGCAAGACTACCGTCGCCGTGAATCTCGCGCTGGCGTTGGTGAAACTCGGGCACAAAGTTGGTTTGCTCGATGCGGATGTTTACGGGCCGAACGTGCCGATTATGCTAGGCGCGACGCAGCAGCCGGAAGCCACCGCGGACAAGCACATCATTCCGGTGCAAGCGCAAGGGCTGAAAATGATTTCGATGGGGCTGCTGAATCCCGGGGACAAGCCGATGATCTGGCGCGGGCCGATGCTGCACAGCGTGATTACGCAATTCCTGCGCAGCGTAGAGTGGGGCGAGCTGGATTATTTGATTATTGATTTGCCTCCGGGCACGGGTGATGTGCAGTTGACGCTGATTCAGACCGTTGCTGTGACGGGCGCGGTGCTGGTGACCACGCCATCGACCGTGGCGCTTGCCGATGTGCGTAAGGCGATTGAAATGTTTCGCCAGGTGAATGTGGAAGTGCTGGGTGTGGTCGAGAATATGAGCACGTTTGCTTGCCCGCACTGCGGCAAGGCGGTGGATATTTTCGGGCACGGCGAAGGCTCGAAAACGGCGATCGCTTATGGCGTGCCGGTGCTCGGTGAAGTGGAGATCGATCCGCGGATTCGCATCGGTGGGGACACCGGCAAGCCGGTGGCGTCGCTGGGCGAAGAGGGCGCGGGCGCGAAGAGTCTATATAATGTTGCGCGCGCGGTTGTCGCGCGACTGGACGCAGTGGCTGGGACTTCGGGCGGCCCGTCGGTTCAGATCGATTGAAACCTCAGGCTTCGCTGCTCTTCGCGGCTCGTTGTAGGGCTTCAATTTTGGCCTGGAGACAGCTTCGGCACAGACATCCCTCGTCGTTCGCTGGCATAGGGATTTTTGGCAATTCCGCGCACCAGCAGCCGGCCTCCTGCTGGCAGGTCATCGCGGCGCCGCATTGTGCGCAGAATTTTTCCACCAGGTGATGATGGCGCAGTTATGGTGCGGCGTCCAGCGGGGCTAGTTTTAGGCGTAGCAGACGGAAAGCGGCATCGAGCTGCCGCACTCCCAAAAGAAACGGCATCCGGGCTTCCTTGTCAGTCGGGCAACGCGGATGATATCTTGACGTGATTCCGTTTACACAGTCTCTTCAAGAGGGCGCAATAAATTGCGCCACTACAAAGAGATAGCGCTGCCTGCAATGGCTAGGGCAGCGGCCCGCCTCGGAAGGTGGGCCCTACGGTGCTAGCCCGAAGAGTAAGGACTCGATTGACTCGACAGCCTGACATACGACCTTACAAAGGGAAGCGGCCGCAAATCGCGGAATCGGCTTATATCGATCCTGCGGCTGTGATTATCGGCGATGTGGTGATTGGGGAGGATTCTAGCGTTTGGCCGTGTACGGTGATTCGCGGCGATGTGCACTACATTCGGATTGGGGCGCGGACGAATATTCAGGACGGGTCGATCTGCCACGTGATGCGCGGCGAGTGGCCGCTCATCCTTGGCGATGACGTGACTGTCGGGCATTCGGTGACGCTGCATGGCTGCACCATCGAGTCGCGCTGCTTGATCGGCATGGGCGCGGTTATTTTGAATGGCGTGACGATTGGCGCGGGGAGCATCGTCGCGGCGGGGACGTTGATCACGGAGCGCACCGCGATTCCTGCGGGTAGCCTGGTCATGGGCTCGCCGGGAAAAGTGAAGCGTGTGCTGACAGGGATCGACCAGGCGTCGATTGACCAGTACGCCCAGCGCTATGTCAGCTACAAAAATATTTATCGCGAGGAACCCACCGAGTGAGCGAAGGCGCAGTCAAGAAAGAAGAGAAGCCGCGCAAGTTTCAGGCGATTCGGGGCACACGCGACCTTTTGCCTCCCGAGACCGCGTTTTGGAACCGCGTTGAGCAGACCGCTCACGAAGTCTTCGCCACCTTCGGCTTCGGCGAAATCCGCGTGCCAATTTTTGAGCCCACGGAATTGTTTGCGCGTGCGGTCGGAGGCGACACGGACATCGTCTCGAAAGAAATGTACACCTTCGAGGATCATGACTTTTCAGACCTGGACAAGCTGCGAACTATCCTTCTTTTTCGAGCTCCGGATATATATAATCTTCATTCAATCTCGCTTTACAAAAATCAATTGGCGGAATTCCTCGCCGCCTTTGAGGCGGGCCTTGCTAAAAGCGAGATGCCCATTCCGTCGACACCCGACAACCGTCGGGCTCTCGAAAACCTACAAAAACTCGTCACCAGCATAAATTTCATTTTGCAGGATTTTGACAGCACACCGCAGGTGCTAGCGCGATTCGACCTGAGAGTTGACGAAGCCCGTCAGGCCCTTAGAGTCATTAGTTTTGGTGACGTTCTCTCCCTCCGCCCCGAGGCGACCGCGAGCGTATGCCGCGCTTACATCGAGCACGGCATGAACAGCGTGCCGCAGCCGGTGAAGCTGTACTACATGGGGCCGATGTTTCGGCGGGAACGGCCGCAGAAAGGGCGCTACCGGCAGTTTTATCAGATTGGGGCGGAGGTGCTGGGCGGGAGCGACGCTCCGGCGATTGACGCGGAAGTGATTGAAATGGTGATGACGTTTTTCGACCGGCTGGATTTGCAGGGCGTGCAGCTGGAACTCAATTCGATCGGCTGCCGCGAATGCCGGCCGAAATACGTGGAGCTGTTGCGCGCGGAGCTCCTGAAAGTGAAGGACAAGCTTGGGGCGGACAGCCAGCGGCGCATCGAAACGAATCCGCTGCGGGTGCTGGATTCCAAACTTGAAAGCGAGCAGGGCATTATCGCTACTCTGCCGCATATCGCCGACCACCTTTGCGAAGATTGCAAAACGCACTATGCGGCTGTAAAGCACCAGCTCGAAATGCGCGGAGTGATTTACCGGGAGAACTGGCGGCTGGTGCGCGGGCTGGACTATTACATGCGGACGACGTTTGAAATTACGGCGCACGGTCTGGGCTCGCAAAATGCGGTGTGCGGGGGCGGGCGCTACGATGGACTGGTAGAATTGTTGGGCGGGCCGGCAACGAAAGGCATCGGATTTGCGATCGGCGAAGACCGGTTGATTCTCTCTTTGCAAGAAAGCGGAAAGGCGCCAGCCGCACAAGGGCGCGATGTGTACATCGCTTGGATGGGCGACCGGGCGCATGCGACTGCCATTCGCGCGGCGAAGGATTTGCGCAAGGCGGGATTCAGCGTGGAGTTGCCGCCGGTGGAGCTGAAATTTGGCAAGGCGCTCGGGCAGGCTGACAAACTTGGGGCGAGGTACGCGCTCATTCTCGGGGATAATGAAGTGGCTGAAGGCTTGTGGACGCTGAAGACGCTGGCGGATGGGTCGCAGACAAAGTTTACCGAGGCAGATTTGATCGAGCATTTGCGCAAAAGCAATCAGGTGTCATCCTGAGGCTATCCGATGAGGATAGCTGAAGGATCTCAACGTTGGATGCGTCTCGGCGTGATGATGAGTTGGGATGCTTCGCTACGCTCAGCATGACAACGGTTTGAAATGGTGTAGGGGGAAGAGCACGTGCTGGATTTTCTGGGGAATTTGAAACGCACACACTACTGTGGGGAGTTGCGCGCGTCGGACGACGGGCGCGAGGCGCTCGTCATGGGGTGGGTGGCGCGGCGGCGGGACCTTGGGAATTTGCTGTTTCTGGATATTCGCGACCGCACTGGGATCGTGCAAGTAGTGTTCAACAAGGAGACGCAGCCTGCGGCGCATGCTAAGGCCGAGCAGGCGCGCGGCGAATTTGTGGTCGCGGTGGAAGGGAAGGTCCTCAAGCGGCAGAAAGCCAATCCGGAATTGGCTAGCGGGGAAGTCGAGCTGGTGGCGTCGAAGCTGCACATTTTGAACAACGCCAAGACGCCGCCGTTTCCGATCGAAGACGAAATTAACGCGGCGGAGGAGACGCGGCTACGGTTTCGCTACATTGACTTGCGCCGCTCGAAGCCGCACAAGAATCTCGCGCTGCGCCACAAGATTATTCTGGAAATCCGCAAGACCATGGACGAGCTGGGTTTCCTCGAAGTGGAAACGCCCATGCTCACGCGCTCGACTCCGGAAGGGGCGCGCGATTTTCTAGTGCCCAGCCGCATCCATCACGGGCAGTTTTACGCTTTGCCGCAATCGCCGCAGATTTTCAAGCAGATTTTGATGATCGCGGGAATGGACAAATACTTCCAGATTGTGAAGTGCTTCCGCGACGAAGATCAGCGCGCGGACCGCCAGCTGGAATTTACGCAACTCGACCTGGAAATGTCATTTCCGCGGCAGGAAGATATTTTTCATGTAATCGAGCAAGTGATGGTGCGCGCCTGCGCGGTGGCGGGCATCAAGGTGGAAGCACCGTTCCCGCACATGCAGTACAAGGATGTCATTCGCAAGTACGGCAGCGACAAGCCGGACTTGCGCTTTGGCATGGAATTGCACGAAGTCACCGATTGTTTTCCGGAGGAAGCGAAGCAGAAGCTGCAGATTAAAGGAAACGTTTTTGCGTTTGCGGCGCCAGGAGCGGCGGGCTACTCGCGTAAGCAGCGCGACGACCTCAACGAAAAAGCCAAATCGCTCGGCGGCGGTGCTTATTTTGCGTGGCGCACCACCGAAGGCAAAACCTCCTCGAGTCTCGGCGATTTTTTCACGCTGTCTACTGTCGGGAAATTAATCGGCGCGGAAAATGAGAAGAAGCTTGCCGAATCCTGCGGCGCGAAGCCCGGCGATCTCGTCGTCGCGGTTTCCGCGAAGGAACAAATCAAGGGCACCGAAGCTGCCGCGCTGATCGCCGGTCAATTGCGTTTGCAGCTTGGCGAGGCGCTTGGCGTCATCGACAAATCCCAATGGAAGTTCCTGTGGCTTACCGGATTTCCGCTCTTCGAATGGAGCGAATCCGACAAAACATGGGTAAGCGCGCAGCACCCGTTCACGGGAATTGTTGACGAAGATTTGGAAAAACTCGAATCCGCGCCATGGGAAGTCCGTTCGAAAGGCTACGACCTCGTTTTGAACGGCTACGAACTCGGCTCTGGCAGCATTCGAATCCATCGCCAAGATATTCAAGAGCGCCTCTTCAAGGCGCTCGGCCTGTCCGAAGAACAATTGCGCCGCCGCTTTGGTTTTTTCCTCGACGCGCTGACCTACGGCACGCCTCCGCACGGCGGCATCGCGCTCGGCATCGACCGCGTGGTCATGCTCCTCGCAGGCGAAAAATCCATTCGCGAAGTCATAGCGTTCGCGAAGACCACCGCCGCGCAAGATTTGATGGCCGATTCGCCGTCAAGCGTCGACAAAGATCAACTCGACCAACTTGGGATTCAGATTGTCAATGCCGGGGAAAAGCCCTAGGTACGAGGCAACGATGTGGAAAGTGGTTTCAGTCATTTTTGTCGAGGCATGGTCCCGCAGACAGAACCGATTTATAGCTGTTGGTGGTACCGCAGTTTTGCTAGTTTTCGTCACGATGGCACTGGAACCCGTCCCCTGGGTGCCGGAATTGCTAAAGAAGGCCCTAGCGCTACTTTGCGGAGTCTCGATCGTAGCTACTATTTTGCTGATGTTTTACTATGTCGCGAAATTTGCCGTTTTGGGAGTCGTCTTCTTATTCAAGAAAACTTGTGGATTGCAGAAACAGGAGGAACGCGCCGCTTTGAGTGAGAGAAATCCGGCCAAATAAACTATGTCGCGCATACGAATATTGCCGGAGGCGGTGGCGAATAAAATCGCGGCGGGCGAAGTTGTCGAGCGGCCGGCGTCGGTGGTGAAAGAGCTGCTGGAAAACGCCATCGATGCGGGGGCGAAGAGCATTCGCGTCGAAACAGAAGTCGGCGGGAAGCGCATGATTCGGGTGATTGACGACGGTCATGGCATGACGCATGACGATGCGTTGCTGGCGTTTGAACGACATGCGACGAGCAAGCTCAAAACCGCTGACGATTTGCTTTCGATCTCCACGCTGGGATTTCGCGGAGAAGCGTTGCCAACGATCGCGGCCGTATCGCGGTTGCTGCTGGAAACGCGCGACGAAGCGGAAGCTGAAGGAACGCGCATTGAGTTTGCCGGCGGAAAACTGATCGGTGTGAAACCCGCCGGATTGCCGCCGGGAACGACCATCAGCGTCGCGGATCTTTTCTATTCCGTTCCGGCGCGCCGAAAATTCCTCAAGTCGGATACCACGGAGCTGGGCCATATCGCGTCGCTGGTTACGCACTACGCGCTGGCGAATCCGCGCAAGCAGTTTGTCTTAACGACGCCGACGCAGGAAATCATTAACTGCCCGCCGGCGGAAAAGCTGGCGGACCGCGTATATCAATTGTTCGGGCGGCAAGCGCTGGACGAGCTGGTGGAAATCCCCGTGGCGACGGCGCCTTTTCGCGCAGCCATCACTGAGCCGGAGCTGGAAGCGGCGGAGGAAAAAGCGTCGCTGACGGTGAGCGGGTTTACTTCGCGGCCTGACGTGCAACGGCTGAACCGCAACGGGATTTATATTTTTGTGAACGGACGGCTGGTACGCGACCGGTTGATCCTGCACGCCATTCATGAAGCTTACCGCAACATTTTGCCGCAAGCGGTTTTTCCCGCGACGCTGCTTTTTCTGGAGATGCCGTACGACGAAGTCGACGTGAACGTGCATCCGGCGAAAATCGAAGTGCGCTTCCGGCGGCCGAGCTTCGTTCACGATTTTGCGCGCGACACGATTCGCCAGGCGCTGATGGGGGCGCGGCCGGTTCCGAGTTTTGCCGCGGCGGCGAGAGCGACTCCGGTGTTGGCGGGAGCGGGGATAGCGTTCTCCGGCGGGATCGGGGCTGCGCGCACGGAGGCGGACTTGCCGCGCGATCCAATTCCAGCGCTGGAAGAAATGGGGCTCGGAAGCGGCGTGGGGTCGGACGGCGGATTTGATCTTGCGAACGCGCCGATGCAGCCGATGGAGCAGAGGATTCCGTTTTCGCCGGGAGCGATGTTTGGAGCGGCGGTAGCGCCCATGCCGATTTCGACGGCGGGGAACTGGGCGGCGAATCTCGCGCCTGCGAGCGGGGACGCACCCGCGACATTGCCGCACCCGGAGCAGATTGCTGATTTGAAGCCGCTGGGACAAGTCAGCGCGAGCTTCATCATCGCGGTGAACGGCGAAGGATTGTGGATCGTCGACCAGCACGTGGCGCACGAGCGCGTGCTTTTCGAGCAACATCTAGAAGCGCGCCGCGCTGGTAGGGTCGAATCCCAGCGAATGCTGATGCCCATCATCGTCGATCTTTCTCCCCGCCAGATCGTCATCTTCGGAAAGATCGCGGAAGAGCTTGCCGTCAACGGCTTTGAAGTCGACCTGATGGGAATGAAGAGCGTGGCGATCCAGGCCGTGCCTGCGGGAGTCGGCGCGCCCGACGCGGAAAAACTGCTCACCGAAATTCTCGACGGCCTCGAGCGCGAAAATGCCGCGATCTCGATCGAAACCTTGCAAGCAAAAATCGCGGCGTCCACCGCATGCCACGCGGCCATCAAAGTCAATATGCCACTGGAACATTCGAAAATGGAATGGCTGCTGGACGCGTTGGCGAAAACGGATTGTCCCATGAGCTGTCCGCACGGCCGGCCAGTGGTGCTGCGTTATTCCATGAAAGAAATTGAGAAGGCGTTTCACCGGATTTGAACCGCTTTGGCGTAGGGCCAGGCCGGAAGAATGCAAAGCCGGAAGAAAAGCAACCTAGAAAAGTCTACTTTGTTTTTTTTGCTGAGAACTTACAACTGAAAACTGAGGACTCAGAATGAGCGACGCGCAGAAGACAGCAGTCATTTTCGGGCTGGCAAACAAACGGAGTATCGCCTGGGCCATCGCGCAGAAACTACAGGAAGCCGGCTGGCGCCTGGCGATTTCCTATCAGAATGAACGCATGGAACAGGAAGCCAAGGATTTGATCACCGATCTGCCGGGCGCCGAGGGCTTCATGTGCGATGTCGCATCGGACGAGCAGATCGCCAGGGTTTTCGAGGAGTTCAAGTCGCGCTATGGAGTTCTTCACGGCCTGGTGCACAGTGTGGCGTTTGCTCCCGCGGAAGAATTGAAGGGTGAATTTGTGAACACCACGCGCGAAGGTTTTCGCATTGCGCATGATATCAGCGTGTACTCGCTCATCGCCGTGTCGCGGGCGGCGGCTCCGCTGATGACCAGCGGCGGAGGCATCGTTACGCTGACGTACTACGGCGCGGAAAAAGTCGTGCCGAAATACAACGTGATGGGCGTGGCGAAAGCGGCGCTGGAAGCGAGCGTGCGTTATCTGGCGAGCGACCTGGGGCAAAAGGGCATCCGGGTGAATGCGATTTCCGCCGGCCCGATCAAAACGCTGGCGGCGCGCGGAATCTCCGGTTTGGGAGACATGTTGAAAGCGCATGCCGAGCGTGCGCCGCTGAAGCGCAATGTTGATCCGGGCGAAGTCGGCGGAACCGCGGCGTTCTTGCTTTCCGAAGCCGGCTCGGGTATCACTGGCGAAACGATTCACGTCGATTGCGGCTACAACATCATGGGATTCTGAGTGCATAGGCAATCCTGCCTGTGCTGTTTTTGGTTCATTCAAAGGAAAATCACGCAGCCAAGAGCGGCTGCGCTGCCAGATGCCAAAACTCACCATCGCCATCGACGGGCCTGCCGGGTCCGGCAAAAGCAGTGTGGCGCGCCGCGTTGCCGCGATGCTTGGTTATTTGTATCTGGACAGCGGAGCGATGTACCGGGCGTTAGCTCTGAAGGCGCTGCAGCGGCAAGTTTCGTTGGAAGATGAGCGCCTAGCAGCGCTCGCGAAAGAAACGCATATCGAACTGAAGGCGCCGAACGCGGAGCAGGAAGCGGCGGGTGCTAAGAATTGTGTCTTCTTGGATGGTGCGGACGTGACGCAGGCAATTCGCACCGGAGAAGTGGCGCAAGCCGCGTCGCGGCTCGCTACGACTGCAAAAGTGCGCGAAGTGCTCGTTACCGAGCAACAGCGCGCCGGCGCGGGCGGCGGCGTCGTCATGGAAGGGCGGGACATCGGAACGGTCGTGTTCCCCAAAGCCGAACTGAAAATATTTCTGGACGCTTCACCAGAAGTGCGCGCGGAGCGCCGCTGGAAAGAACACCAGGAAAAAGGCGAACGCCTCACCCTCGCGGAAGTTTTCGGCGAAGTCATCGAGCGTGACAAGCGCGACCGCGAACGCAAAGTTTCTCCGCTCGTGCGCGCGGCGGATGCCGTGCTGGTGGACAATACCGCGATGGGCATTGAGGAAACCGCGCGCTTGATCGTCATGTTGGCGGGGGAACGCGAAAGGGAAGTGGCCAAAGCAGGGAGGCCCTAATGCACCGTATGTCTTCAGTGATGGCGATTTGTTTTGCGGGCAGCCTGTATTTCACGCCACTGTTGGCGATGGCGCAGTCGGGAGCCGGTATGCCGGGCGGACAGATAGAAGCTGCGCGAACATTCCGCGCCTATCTCGACCAGGACTGGAAGCGTTGGATGAGCGACTATCCGGTGATGGCCACCTTCATTGGCTATCCCGGGCAGAATCGCCGCTGGAGCGATGATTCGCCTGAAGGGATTGCGTCGCGCGTCAAACATTTGCATGAGAGCCTGGCCACGCTGAAAACGATTTCGCGCGAAGCCCTTCCGGTTACCGAGCAGCTCAATTTCGATCTCTATCGAGGGCTGCTGGAGACCACGGAAGAAGGCTTGCAATATGGCAACGACCCGCTTCCGTTCGCCAGTGTCGTTCCGGGCAACCTGTGGATGTCGATGGATCAGATGGGGGGAATCCAGCAGGGCGCCGCATCTATCTTCGCGTCGATGCCTCACCAGACGGTCGCGGATTACGAGGACATTCTTGCCAGATTCGAGACGCTGCCAAGAATCATCGAACAAACCCAGGCGCTCCTACAGCAGGGACTGAAAAAGGGTTACTCACCGCCAAAATTCATGCTTCGGGACGTGCCGAGGCAGATTGCCGATCTCCTTCCACCCGATGCGATGGCCAGCCCGCTCCTTGAACCGTTTACAAAATTTCCCGCGGGGTTTCCAGAAGTGGAACGCGCGCGGTTGACCAAACGCGCGGAACACGTTTACACCAGCAGTGCCGCACCAGCGTTCCAGAAGCTGCATGACTACGTGGTCTCAACCTACCTGCCAGCCTGCCGCGAATCGATCGCAGTATCCGCCTTGCCTAATGGCGCTGCGGCATACGCGTTTCTCATCCGTTGGCAAACCACTACCAAGCTCACGGCGCAACAGATTCACGAGCTCGGACTGGCCGAGGTAAAACGGATTCGCGCGGAAATGGATAAAGTCATAGGCGCGTCGGGATTCAAAGGCAGCCACCACGATTTCATCGAGTTTCTGCGAACCGATCCGCAGTTCTTTTACGATAAGCCCGAAGACCTGGTGAACGGTTACCGCGTTATCGCCAAGAAGATCGATCCGGAGCTGGCTCGTCTCTTCGGCAAACTGCCACGCCTTCCGTATGGCGTTTGCGTGATTCCCGATTTCAAGGCCCCATCGCAAACGACAGGCTATTACGAACCAGGAGCGCCGGCGGCGGGGCGCCCGGGCTGCTACTTTGTGAACACGTATAACCTGCACGCGCGGCCAAAGTGGGAGATGGAAGCGCTCTCGCTCCATGAGTCCGTCCCGGGGCATCATTTGCAGATTTCGCTGGCTCAGGAACTTGAGAACGTCCCGGAATTTCGCAAGCACATAGGGTTCTCGGCGTTCGATGAAGGCTGGGCGCTGTACTCGGAGAGCCTCGGCGAGGAAATCGGATTGTACAAGGACCCGTACTCGAAATTCGGCCAGCTCAGCTACGAGATGTGGCGCGCAGTGCGGCTTGTGGTGGATACCGGAATGCATTCCATGGGCTGGACGCGGCAGCAAGCGATCGATTTCTTTCGCGAAAATACCGGCAAGACCGACCAGGACATCACCGTCGAAGTCGATCGCTACATCGTATGGCCCGGACAGGCGCTGGCCTACAAGATCGGGCAGATGAAAATTCGTGAACTCCGCACCGAAGCAGAGAAAAAACTCGGCGCGAAATTCGATGTGCGCAAGTTCCATGATGCCGTGCTCGAAAACGGCGCCGTTCCCTTAAGCGTGTTGGAAGCGCACATGAATCAGTGGATCGATTCGCAAGCCGCACACTGAGAATTTCCACCGCCCGCGAAGCGAAAGCCTCGCAGAGTTCATTCCTCAAGGTTAAGATGGGAGTTCATATGAAATTCATGCGCCTTTTGATACTTGGGATGGTCATGTTGATGGCGAACGGCGCTGGTGCGCAGAATTCAGTCAAACCATTTCACCTCGATGAGGCCACGATCAGCGATGTGCACGCGGCGTACAAGTCCGGCGCTCTCACATCCGTAAGGTTGGTGCAGGCTTATCTGGAGCGCATCCGGGCCTGCGACCAGGCGGGCCCAAAGCTCAATGTGGTGATCTTTCTCAATCCTCGGGCCTTGGAAGAGGCGGCCGCGCTAGATGAACGTTTCCGCAGGACCGGGAAGTTCGTCGGCCCGCTCCATGGAATCCCAATGCTGCTGAAAGACAATGTCAACACGAAGGACATGCCGACCACGGGCGGCTCGCTCAGCCTGGCGGGATACATTCCCGTCAGCGATGCGGCAATTACTCAGAAATTGCGCAGCGCGGGCGCAATCATCCTCGCTAAGGTCAACCTGCACGAGTTCGCAATCTGGGGTGAAACGGTGAGCTCGATCCAAGGGCAGACCCGCAATCCCTATGACCTAACCCGCACGCCTGGCGGGTCGAGTGGTGGTACCGGCGCGGGTGTCGCTGCCAATTTCGCGATTGCGGGCCTTGGCACCGACACCGTCAACTCCATCCGATCACCAGCGTCGGCGAACAACATCGTGGGTATTCGCCCGACGCTCGGTCTGGTGAGCCGAGCCGGTATTATCCCGTACTCATTCACCCAGGATGCCGCTGGTCCGCTCGCCCGCACCGTTACTGACGCGGCGAAGATGTTAAACGTGCTCGTCGGCTATGACCCTAACGATCCGGCGACGGCATGGAGCGTCGGGAATACCGAGGAGGACTACACGAAATTCCTGAAGGCCAATGGTGTGCAGGGGAAGCGCATCGGCGTATTACGCAGTTTCTTCGGCATTGCACCCATCAACGACGAGGTCAATATTATCGCGAGCCAAGCGGTCGAGAATCTGAAGAGGTCTGGCGCAACGGTAGTCGAGTTGAACACCCCGGATCTCGATAGCGGAAAGCTTTTCTCTGATATCAGCGTTCATCTGTACGAATTTAAGCCGGCCATCAACGCTTATCTTGCCGCGGGCAACACGCCCGTTAAATCGCTCGAGGAGATCATCTCTTCCGGCAAGTTTCATCCGAACATTGGGGACAACATCAAGAAAGCACAAGGCCTCGAGATGGACGATAGCTATCGCCTCCGTCTTCAGAAGCGCTCCGAGTTGCAGCAGCGTGTCATGAAGATCATGGCTGACTACCGACTTGATGCGATAGTGTTCCCGCATCAGAAGCGGCTTGTGGTGCCCATTGGGGAAACCCAGGTGGAGCGCAACGGCGCTCTCGGATCAGTGACCGGCTTTCCTTCCATCGTCGTACCAGGCGGATTTTCTTCGCCAACTCCGACGGCCACGCTCGGCGTCCCGGTGGGAATCGAATTCCTCGGCAGACCATGGTCCGAGAGGCTATTGGTCGAGATTGGCTACGGTTACGAACAAGCGACCAAGCACCGGCGCCCTCCGCCAACCATACCGCCCCTGCTCGCCGCCCGATATTCTACTAGGTGACGAGGTTAGTCTGAGGGCTGAGTCGGCATTATGATCGGATTGAAAATAATTCAGCTTAATACTCTTCGAGCAACAAGAGGGTGGTCACGGTGCGATCTGGTTCCGTGACAATCCAAAGCTTGTCGCACTAAACACTTCGTTTGCCGCCAGAGATACTTTCCATATTGACTATGAGTCGTCAGACCGTGCTTGTAACGGTCCGTCATTGCTAGGTACTTGAGAATTAACAAGTTATGCGAAAAATGGGCCAAAAACGCTGTTTTTGAAAAATAGTGCTTGACAGAAATCGAGTCTCCGTTTACCTTCGGGATACCTCAGTTGTACAACCTGCTGCATTTTTGTGCAGGCCCTCACTGAGCGTGAAGAGGCAGATTTGAGACACGAAGACGAAAGCCAAGTCGGAATGACGCTAGTGCGGCCGGGTCTCGTGGACTGCTTGTTCGCGCGACTCTAATCAAACCGCCTAAGTCGTTTCGATCCAAAGCGATCCACTGCGGGATTTTATCCCGGGATGGTGAAGTTCACGGCTACTTCTCTGGCAAAGCCGCAAGGCTCGGGTTCAAATCCCGAATCGCCGTGAACGCCAATTCCTCCCGGTATTTTTTCCGCCGGTGAATCGGCAAAGCGAGGCGACGTCGGCGAATGTGCGCTGGAGGTGTGTCTGGGTGCGAAGAGTAATGAAGTAAGGATAATTATTCAAGAGTTTGCGGCGTGGTGAAGGCACGGGTTACATCGGAGCCAAAAGTCGTGGGTTCGATTCCCACCGGTGGCGAAAGCTGTCGTAGCTCAGCGGTAGAGCGTTGGACAGTCTCGGGCCCATTATTCCCGCCGCAAAAAATGCCGGGATGGCGCGGAGAAGAGTTACTTCGTCTGTCAAACGACGTGGGGCTGCGGCCCCACTACTCTGATCGACTATTCCTCCCGGCTAAAATTTGGCCGGCGCGAGCCACGGACCAGTCGGCGGCTCGCGCCGGGGCGAGGGAAAGAGCCGCCAGCAGTTTGAACGAAAAAGAGAGGAGGTGCGCTGCCATGGAAAAAGTCATGTCGTTGGAAGGACCGGTCTTAAAAATCAACGGGGAATTGGTCCTGATAATCCCTCTCTCCGCGGGGGGCGATGAGCTTGTGGAGAGTTCCCGCGGCATCTCCGAGGTCCAGGGGGATTTTCTCAAGATCGTCATTCCAGAATGGTTGGCGGGAATGCTCCGAGTCGAGGAGGGGGATCTGGTGTGCGTCCACAATACCGACGGCAAGTTTCACATCAGCCCGTCGAACGCGCGACCAGTGAACTGATTCGATGGGGAATACGGCGAGCAGTCCGTGCGCCGTCCAGGATTTATTTGAAAAGGCGAGCCCTTTGAGGAAAAGGTCTTCGCGGAAAGGAGGAGTGGAGCAATGGCAAAAATGAACGTATGGAAGCGGATGTTCCCGGTGCGGACGCACGAAGGAGCGGCGGCGCAGAAGGTGGACGCGAAGAGCGAACTCCGGCGCACGGTGCTCACGTGCCTGCTCTGGGAAGACACCTTCTACGAAAAGGGCAGCGACATCGCCAAGCGCATCGCCGCGCTCGCCGCCGAGAACAAGCCGGAAGTCGTGGCGGCTCTCGCGCGGGAAGCCCGCGGCAAGATGCAGCTTCGTCACGCGCCGCTCTTCCTCACGCGTGAACTCGCGCGCCGCAAGGGCGCGGGTCCGCTTGTGGCGGAGACGCTTGAGGGCGTGATCCAGCGCGCCGACGAACTCGGCGAGTTCGTGGCGCTCTACTGGAAGGAAAAGAAGCAGCCGCTTTCCGCGGGCGTAAAGCGCGGGCTGGCTCGGGCGTTCACGAAGTTCGACGCCTATCAGCTTGCGAAGTACGACCGCGAATCGGTGGTCAAGCTCCGCGACGTTCTGTTCCTCTGCCACGCGAAGCCCAAGGACGAAGCGCAGGCGGCGCTCTGGAAGAAGCTCGTTGAGAACACGCTCGAGCCTCCCGATACCTGGGAGGTTGCCTTGTCCGCAGGGAAGGACAAGCGCGAGAACTTTGAGAGACTCCTGCGCGAGGGCAAGCTGGGCGGCATGGCCGTCCTGCGAAACCTCCGCCTGATGCTGGCATCGGGCGTCGATCCGAAGCTTGTCCGCGAGCGGCTGGACAAGGGTGTCGCGCGAGCGCTGCCGTTCCGATTCGTGACGGCGGCGCGCCACGCTCCCAAGCTCGAGGATGCTCTCGAAAAGGCCATGCTCAAGGGCATCGCCGGACTCGAGAAGCTTGCAGGCTCGACCGGACTCGTCGTGGACGTCTCCGGCTCGATGAACTACAAGCTCTCGAAGAAGGGCGAAACCACGCGCATGGATGCAGCCGCAGGGCTGGCGATTCTGCTTCGCGAGAAGGCCGAGGAATTTTCCATCGCCACCTTCTCCGACGCTTGCGTCGAACTGCCCCCGCGGCGCGGTTTCGCGCTGCGCGACGCCATCGTGGGCTCTCAGGCGCACTCGGGGACGTACCTCAAGCGCGCTCTGACGCAGTTGCACGAAAAGCAGGAATGGCGCGAACTCCAGCGGCTCATCGTCATTACCGACGAGCAGTCACACGACGGGATCCTCCGTGCCTGGACCCCGCGCGCGTACGTGGTGAACGTGGCCCTGTACAAGCACGGCATCAGCTATGGCAACGGCTGGACGCACGTCGACGGCTGGTCGGAGCGCATCGTCGATTACATCGCCGCGGTGGAAGCCGAAGCCTAACGCGCTCTATTTGCAGCTTAACAATCCAACAAAAAAGGCGCAGTGGATAACCCACTGCGCCTTTTTCATTGAAAAAGTGAATGCGATGATTGGCAAACGATTACGTCGGAGGGGCGTTCATTCCGCTCAAGAATTCCATGTTTGACTTCGACTTCGACAGCCGGCTGATCAGCAGCTCCATGGCTTCGACGGTCGAGAGAGGACTCAGAACCTTGCGCAGCACCCACACGCGGCTCAACTCATCCGGCGGCAGCAGCAGTTCGTCCTTACGCGTGCCGGAGCGTTGAATGTCGATAGCCGGGAACACGCGCTTATCGGCAAGCCGGCGGTCGAGATAAATTTCCATGTTGCCGGTGCCCTTGAACTCTTCGAAGATGACGTCGTCCATGCGGCTGCCGGTATCGATCAGCGCCGTTGCGATGATGGTGAGCGAGCCGCCCTCTTCGACGTTGCGCGCGGCCGCAAAGAAACGCCGCGGACGCTGCAAAGCGTTGGCGTCAATACCGCCGGAGAGCACTTTGCCGGAAGGTGGCGTCACCGCGTTGTAAGCACGCGCCAGGCGGGTGATGGAATCGAGCAGCACGACGACATCGCGCTTGTGCTCCACCAGCCGCTTGGCCTTTTCCAAAACCATCTCAGCAACCTGAATGTGGCGCTGCGGCGCTTCGTCAAACGTCGAGCTGATCACTTCGCCCTTCACCGTGCGCTGCATGTCGGTGACTTCTTCCGGGCGTTCGTCGATCAGCAGCACGATCAGCGCGACATCCGGATGATTGATCGCCACCGCGTTGGCCATGGCTTGCAGCATCATGGTCTTGCCGGTTCGCGGCGGCGCATTCACCAGCCCGCGCTGTCCTTTGCCGACCGGGCAGAGCAGATCCAGCACGCGCCCGGTCATGTTTTCCTTGGTGGTTTCCATCTTGAGGCGGCCTTGCGGATAGAGCGGCGTCAAATTGTCGAAGAAAATCTTATTGCGCGCGACTTCTGGGTCTTCAAAATTGACCGCTTCCACCTTAATCAGCGCGAAATACCGTTCGCCGTCTTTTGGCGGGCGGACCTGGCCTGAGACGGTATCGCCGGTCCGCAGGTCGAACTTGCGGATCTGCGACGGCGAGACGTAGATGTCGTCCGGGCCCGGAAGGTAGTTGTATTCCGGCGCGCGCAGAAATCCGAATCCATCGGGGAGGCATTCGAGGACGCCTTCGGAAAAGATCAATCCGCTCTTCTCGGTTTGCGCGCGGAGGATCTGGAAGATCAACTCCTGCTTGCGCATGCCGCTCGCCCCGGGAATGTTGTGTTCCTTGGCGATCTTGGCGAGGTCCGTGATGTTCTTTTCCTTGAGCTCAGCCAAGCTGATGCTCATCTGGTTGTTTCCTTCAACGTTTGTTTCTTTTGGCATATGTCCTTAACTTTTATGGTGAAAATTGACCCTGGGAATCCGGATTGATTTGAGGTGGTGCACCGCACTGGCGGACCAGCGAAAACTTGCCAGGATGGGGCAAACCAGACTTTCTACAACCGGGGCAGCGCCGGGCCGCGGCAAACCTGTGAGTTCCTTAAGAATAACACCGGCTTGGCCGGGGTCAACTCGCGGGAAGGGCCGTACCCAGAACTACGCTGCTTAGTTGGTCAAACTCTTGTCTTTCTCGGCGCCGGCCACGAATGTTTCCGTTACGGGCGCAACCGCGGCATGCTCAAGCGGAACAATCGGCCGCTCCAGCGCAATCTGCAGCACTTCATCCATCGTTTCGACAAAATGCGTCGTGAGACTGGAGAGAATCTCCGGCGGGATTTCCGCCAGGTCCTTCTCATTGTCCTTCGGAAGCACTATGGTACGCAAGCCCATTCGGTGTGCCGCCAGGAGCTTTTCTTTAACGCCACCGATCGGAAGAACCTTGCCGCGCAAGGTGATTTCGCCGGTCATGGTTACGTCGCATCGCACGGGAATTTTCGTGAGCGCGCTGACGATGGAAGTGCAGATGGTGATACCCGCCGAAGGACCGTCTTTCGGAATGGCGCCCTCGGGAACGTGCACGTGAATATCGAGGTTGCGATAGAAATCCTTGGTCAGGCCGAACGCCGCGGAGCGCGAGCGGATGTAACTCATGGCGGCTTGCGCGGACTCTTGCATGACTTCGCCGAGTTTGCCCGTTGGGGTTAAGCGGCCTTTACCTTCCATGATGGCGGCTTCGGTTACGAGCACTGAACCGCCGACTTCTGTCCACGCGAGGCCAGTCGTCAGGCCGATTTCATTGTGTTTTTCGAGCCAGTATTCGCGGTACTTGAGTACTCCCAGGAAATCGCTTGCGTTAGCAGGAGAGATCTCCACGCCGACGGAGGCGCTGTCGGTCACAACCCTCCGCGCCATCTTGCGCGCGATGTTCTGAATCTCACGCTCCAGGCTGCGAACTCCCGCCTCGTGCGTGTAGTGCCGGATCAGGTGAAGCAGTCCTTCGTCCGTAAACTTGAGATTTTTGTCAGTAAGCCCGGTCGCTTCGCGCGCGCGCTTCACCAGGAACCGCTTGGCAATCTCCAGCTTTTCCTGCTCCGTGTAGCCGGGAAGCCGCAGGATTTCCATGCGGTCCTGCAACGGCTGCGGAATCGTGTGCAGCACATTCGCCGTGCACACGAACATGACTTTCGAAAGGTCGTATTCCACGTCCAAGTAATGGTCCGTAAACGAGTGGTTCAGTTCCGGATCGAGCACTTCCATCAGTGCTGCTGACGGGTCGCCGCGGAAGTCCGTGGACATCTTGTCCACTTCATCCAGCACGAAAATCGGATTCACCGTGCCGGCCTTCTTCATCATCTGGATGACTTGGCCGGGAAGCGCGCCGATGTAAGTACGGCGATGGCCGCGAATTTCCGCTTCATCCCGGACGCCGCCGAGCGAAACGCGCACAAACTTGCGCCCCGTCGCATGGCCGATGGACATCGCCAGCGAAGTCTTGCCTACACCCGGAGGCCCGACGAAGCACAGAATCGACCCTTTCGGATTCTTCACTAGCTGGCGGACCGCCAGAAACTCCAAAATCCGTTCCTTGACCTTGTCGAGCCCATAGTGCTCTTCGTTCAGGATTTTTTCCGCGGCCTTGATGTCGCGAATCTCTTTGGACTTCTTCTTCCAGGGCACTGCCAGCAGCCAATCCAGATAATTGCGGCTGACCGTGGACTCCGCCGACATCGGCGGCATCAGCTCCAGGCGCTTCAGCTCCTGGATCGCCTTCTCGTGTACTTCCTTGGACATCCCGGCCGTGTCGATCTTCTTTTTCAGCTCGTCGATTTCGCTCTTCTCGCCGCGTCCCAGTTCTTTCTGGATGGCCTTGAGCTTTTCGTTCAGGTAATACTCTTTTTGCGCGCGCTCCATCTGCCGCTTCACGCGGGTATTGATATTGCGGTCGACGTTGAGCTTTTCGAGTTCGATTTCCAGGATGTCCGCGATGCGGTTCAGCCGTTCCAGCGGATCCACTGTCTCCAGCAAATCCTGCTTTTCATCCACGGGGAGCTGCAGGTTGGCGGCAATCGTGTCCGAAAGCCGCGCTGGATCATCCACTCTCGCCGCCGCGATCATCGTGTCGTAATTCAGGCTTTGCGAAAGCTTGATGAACTGCTCGTAAAGTCCGGTCACTTTTTCGACGATCTGCTTTACCTGTGGCGAATCTTCCACGCGCGCGCCCAGCAATCGAACCGTAGCGCGAAAGAATCCCTCTTCCGTGGCGATCGACAGCGCTCGTGCCCGTTCTACGCCTTCTACTAGAACCTTGATATTGCCGTCAGGCAGCTTGACGCTCTGCACGATGTTGGCGAGCGTTCCGACAGCGTAAATCTCTTCCGGCTTGGGGTCGTCCACCGAAGCGTCATGCTGCGTGGAAAGAAATATCTTCTTGTCGCCCGCCAGCGCCTCTTCGAGCGCGCGGACGCTGGCTTCCCGGCCGACGATGAACGGCGTCATCTGTTGCGGGAAGATGACCATATCGCGCACCGGCATCATCGGCACGCGCTTCATTTCCTGTTTTTCGCGAGTGAACATTCAGTCCCCTGGATTCTGCTTGTGCGGTCCGGACACGACCGCACTGTAAGATCGAAGCCCGAGCGGCTTATCCGGCCTTCTCGAGCAAACTCCAATTGATTTCGCGTGTGCGGACCATGTCCGCCGTCACCACGAAGTCGCGCACCTTCCGCTGCATAGGAAGGTGGTACATCAGTTCCAGCATGAGGTCTTCCAGGATCATTCGCAAGCCGCGCGCGCCGACTTTGCGCTGAAGAGCCAACTCCGCCACGGTCTCGAGTGCGTCGTCCGTAAACCGCAAGCGCACGTTTTCGAATTCGAACAGGCGCTGGTACTGCTTCAGCAGCGCGTTCTTCGGCTCCGTCAAAATCTTCACCAGCGCGCCCTTGTCCAGATCGTTCATCACGCCCGCAACCGGCAAGCGCCCCACAAATTCCGGAATCAGCCCGTAGCGGATCAAATCGCCCGGCTGCACTTGCTCCAGCAGCTCCGTGTTGCGCCGCTGCGGCGTGGTGGGCGCGGAGTCCGTGTGGAATCCCAGCGAACGTCGTCCCGCCCGCTTCTCAATAATCTTCTCCAACCCGACAAACGCCCCCCCGCATATAAATAGGATGTTCGTCGTGTCCACCGGCGTAAATTCCTGGTGCGGATGTTTCCGCCCGCCCTGCGGCGGCACATTCGCCACCGTGCCTTCCAGAATCTTCAGCAGCGCCTGCTGTACGCCTTCGCCGGACACATCGCGCGTGATCGACGGGTTCTCATCCTTCTTGGCAATCTTGTCGATCTCATCTATGTAGATGATGCCCGTCTGAGCCTTCTGAACGTCGCCGTCCGCTGCCTGCAGCAATTTCAGAATAATATTCTCGACGTCTTCGCCTACGTAGCCCGCTTCGGTCAGCGTCGTGGCATCCACGATCGCGAAGGGCACGTCCAACATGCGCGACAGCGTCTGCGCCAGTAAAGTCTTGCCCGTCCCGGTAGGGCCAATCAGCAAAATATTCGACTTGCTAAGCTCGATATCCCCCGGCTGCTTATTCAGGAAAATCCGCTTGTAGTGGTTGTAGACCGCCACCGCCAGCTTCTTTTTCGTGCGGTCCTGCCCGATGACGTACCCATCCAGGAATCGCTTGATCTCCGGCGGACGCGGGAGTTGCTTGGTCGGCGCCGCGGCTTGTTCGCGCTTCTCATCTTCCAGAATTGTCTGGCAAACGCCCACGCACTCGTTGCAGATGTACGCGCGCGGGTAGTCCGAAGGCGAACTGATCAGCTTTTCCACCTGCTCCTGTGTCTTATGGCAAAAGGAGCAGCGCAAAGGCTCGTCTGGATTGAATTTTTTCACTGGTGTGAAGGCCTCGTCTCCGCTGGGCTTCGACGGAGTCTCTACCCACTATTCTAGGCCGATTATTCCCCTGAGCAAAAGAGAAAGTCGAAAGGATACTAACTTTTTGGAACCTCTGTGTATACCCCGCTTCAAACCGCAAAGCACTTCGCCGCGCGAAATCTACCGGTGCTTGTAAATAATCTCGTCGATCATCCCGTATTCCTTGGCTTGCTCGGGATTCATGATGTAATCGCGTTCGACGTCCTTCTCAATTTTCTCCACCGGCTGTCCGCTGTGCTTCGAGAGCAGCGAATTGATCGTCATTCGCATCCGCAGAATCTCTTTTGCGTGCAGGTCAATGTCCGTCGCCTGGCCGCCCAGTCCGGACATCCACGGCTGGTGAATCAGGATGCGCGCGTTCGGCAGCGCAAACCGCTTTTTCGCCGCACCACCTGCCAGCAGCACCGCCGCAATCGAAGCCGCCTGCCCAACGCAAGTCGTTACCACGTCCGGCTTCACGAACTGCATGGTGTCATATATAGCGAATCCCGCCGTGATGGACCCGCCCGGCGAATTGATATATAGCTGAATATCTTTCTCCGGATCTTCTGCTTGAAGAAAGAGCATCTGCGCCGTCGCCAGATTGGCAACGTGGTCATCAATCGGCGTGCCAATAAAGATGATGTGCTCTTTCAGCAGCCGCGAGTAGATGTCGTAGGCTCGCTCGCCGCGGCTGGTCTGTTCCACCACCATGGGTATGAGCGTTGTTCCGCGATACTCGGGTTCTTCGAAATTTTTCATTTGGGTAAATTCTGCTGGCACTTGGCCGGAGTGTTTCACTTGGAATCCGTCGCCGCATTCGCTGCTGCAACGGTCTTGATCTTGGCGTTCTGCGCGAGCCAGTCGAGTGTTTTGTCGCTGCGCAGCTTAGCCTTCATCCTATCGAGCGTTCCTTGCTTTGTCAAACGCGCCCGAATTGCTTCCGCCGATTCGCCACCGTGGCTGGCCATGTGCTCTAGCTCGTGCGTGACTTCTTCCTCGGTCACGTCGATGTTTTCCGCCGTCGCGATGTGATCGATAATCAATTCCGCTTTCACGTCATCCTTGGCGCGCTCTTCTTGCCGTTTCCGCAGCGTCACCCAGTCCACATTTACCGCCCGCGGGTCAACGCCTTGTGCCGCCAGCGAGCGCACCACGCGTTCCAGCCGCACGTCCATTTGATGCTCCACGAGAGCTTCCGGTACAGGGAAGTCATGAATCTTCACGATCTCCGCCAGAACCTTCTCGTGCAGCAATTCCTTGTGCTTGTGGTCGCGCTGGTGCTCCAGCCCTTCGTGAACTTTTTTCTTCAGTTCGTCCAGCGTCGTCGCGTCGCTCACATCCTTCGCGAACTCGTCGTTCAATTCCGGTAATTTCTTGGTCTTGATGCCCAGCACTTCCACCGCATAGTGATACTTCTTTCCCGCCAGCTTCGGATCGGGATAGTCCGCCGGGTATTCCACGTCAAAATTCTTGTGGTCGCCCGCGTTGGCGCCTTTCAAATTAGCGTTGAACGGCTCCATGGTCTCTTCCGCGCCAATATGGCAGAGCACGCTCTCCGCTTGCAGCGGATCGCCTCCACCTTCCGGTGTTCCCAGCAGCTTCACCTGCGCAAAATCGCCGTCCTCGATCGTCCGTCCCTCGACGGGTGCAAAAGTTGCCGCCCGCTCGCGCATGTCATTCAGCGTCTTCGTCACATCCTCGTCCGTAATGTCCATCGTGGGCATTTCGAACGCCAGATTCTTGTAGTCGCCTAGCTCGAATTCCGGCAGCACTTCAAACACCGCGCGAAACTTCAGTGGTTGCCCCTCGTTGAAATCCAGCTTGTCCACTTGCGGCTGCGAAACCGGCGTCAGTTTCTGTTCCGCCACCGCTTTCTCCACGCGCTCCGGCACCAGCGACTGCAGCACTTCTCCCTTGATGTCCTCCGCGAACTTACGCCGGATCAGCGACACTGGAGCCTTGCCGCGCCGGAATCCCGGCACGTTTGCCAGCCGCGCGAATTCCTTCGCCACGCTCTCCATCTTTTTCGCTACTTCTTCCGCGGGAATTTCCAATTCCAGCTCGCGGCGGCACGTTGCTTCAGCCATGCAACAGTCCTTTCCTGGGACACCACTTGGATTCTTGACGGTACGGTTGCTGGTCTCGACGGCATGCGGCCCGGTCTGAGGCTACGGACCAACCCGGCTTTCGTTTCAGAAGAGGCCAAACAGGTGAGCACTCACCCTGCAACTCGAATTCTCAGTATAGGCGACGCCCACCTCAGGGTCAAACATCACGCTCATTCCCAATTACCTTATTTCTGCAGGGGAATTCACGCGCGCGCCGTCAAGTCTTGCTGGGAATGACAAGCGCGCCTGGAATTCGCTCATCCAGGGTCGCCATCTCTGCCCCATGTGCTTTTGCAAGCCCCAACAGATGGCCATCCGTAATCTGCTTCGGCCCTCTCACCCACCGCGGCAGTTGGGCCACGCCGAGATCGTCAGCAAGAAAGTCAAAGCGAAACTCTTTGCTCGACTTCAGTTGCGACAGCAAATCCTTTCCTTGCTCGATCGTGAAACCGTAGGGTTCCGCCTGCACCAGGGTTCGCAGAAATCCCATCTCTGTTACCGCACACGTAAGCAATTCGGATCGCCCACCGCGTGCAGACTCGTTCATCCACGACGCGACTCGTTCGTGAAACTCATGTTCGGCAACGCTCAGAGCAACCAGAACGTTTACGTCCAACAAGTATTTCATGGAAAATCGGCGAGAATCTCTGCCACTTGCTTGCTTGTTAGTTTTGGGGCGCCCGGCCCGGCGGTCAAAACCGGAAGTCCAGTAAGAGGGTCCCTTGTAATCCGCCCTTTGCGCGATCGTTTTTTCTTCGGAATAAGGACGATGCGCTCGCCTTCAATCCGCGCCTCTAGGCTGTCCCCGGCGCGCAGGTTCATCTTTCTGCGAATCGCCTGGGGCAGCACCACTTGCCCTTTTGTCGAAACTTTGGTCGTCACGGTAAGACAATCTTACCAAGAATCTCTTGCCCTGGCTACTCGGCGGAGGCTTGGCCAGCACTGCGCACCATCTAGCTAATTCGCGTGCCTGTTTCCTCCGCTTGGCTGAAACGAAACGAGTAGTTTCGGCACAACACTACGATGTACAACCCCGAGAGGAGCCCCTTCAAATGCCCAACTATCGCTTTGGAAAGCATCCGCCGAAAGTCGACTATCGCACCTTGCGGTTCAAGAGCTATCTTACCCCGGCCATTGCTGCGCCGCCTGCGTCCTACAACGTCCTAACCACCAGCGTTTACCCCAAGCTCAAGACGACCGACCCAACCAAGTTGTTCCCCATGGACGGCAACGACACCCTGGGAGACTGCACCATCGCAGCCTTGGCCCATGCCGAAACCGTCTATCATGGCATGGTCGGCAACCAAAGAATTTTGGCCAAGACGTCCGTGGTCAAGCTCTACATGCATCTGACCGGCGGTGTCGACTCCGGCCTCAATGAGCTCGATGTCCTCAACTATTGGCGCCAGAACCCCGTTTCCGGCGACAAGATCATCAACTACGTCAGCATCGACCCGAAGAACCACACGCACGTTCAGCTAGCCATCCAGCTCTTTGGCGGTGTGTACCTCGGTTTCCAGGTGCAGCAGAACGCCGTCCAGGAGTTCGACAATCACCAGCCCTGGACGCCCGGCCCGCTAACCCAGGATGGCCATGCCGTCTATGCCGTGGGTTACGACCAGAATCAGCTCACGGTGCTGACTTGGGGGAACACACAGCTAGCCACCTGGGCCTGGTGGGACGAATGTGTGGACGAAGCCTATGCCATCCTGCCGCCCGAAGCGCAGAAGAACGGCTTTGCCCCAGGCTTCAACTACGCCCAGTTGCAAACCGACCTTGCCGCCGTAGCAAGCTGACCGCGGCTTCAAGGTGAACCCTCAAGGGCGAACAGATCGTCACCCTAGAGAGCCCTTTTCGTCCCCAGTGTTAGAAGAACTTCTTGGCAAAGACATCCGGATTTCCGTTGGTCTGGATTTCAAACGTTCCGAAGAAGCCGTCGCTTCCCAGTAGGAAGTCATTGGTGATTTCGTCGTGGTCGCCGATGTAGAGTGTATTGATCAGGCCGTCTGCATTATGCAGCGGCACCCACTCGGAGAACGACACGCGTTGCTCGCCCCAGCTCGCTCCGTGATTTCCAAAAGATTTGCTTTTTGCGCTCCGCCAAGCTCAGTGGCCCAAGACCGTGCAGAAAAAACGGCCCCGGACCGTGGGCCCGGGGCTGTTTAGAGCTGCTTTCGAGAGCAGTCGTTGGAGACGACTACGGCATCGGGTCTCCGCCGTCATCATCGCCCCAGTCGCTGGTGAGCAGGTTCACAAAGTTCGGCGTGCCCCATCCGGTGGCCAGGTCGTAACCAGGCCCCGCACTGAAGCCGGTTACGCCGTTGAACCCGTTGTCACCGATAGTGATGTCGTGGAACGGGAGCTTGCCGTGCTTGCCCAGTTTGTAGAGCCGGTTATTGAGGAATCCAACCGGGTGGCCAACCACTTGATTGATGTCTGCGATGATGCCCGACCACTGCGGCGCGCCCGCGCTGGTCCCGCCGAAAATGAAGAAAGCCCCGGAGGGAAACTGCGGCAGGAAGCCGAGGTGGACGATTACGCCGCCCACCACGCCGGCGTTGTACGCGACGTCAGGCACGCCCCGCTCCTCTTGTAGCGGCGGCAGGTTGAGTGCGGCCAGGCCTTCCTGGTACTCCGGCGTGGGGAAGACCAAGCTGACTCCTCCCCCGCCGGCCCCGAAGCCGTCGTTCCAGACGAATTCACCCTGGTATGTCCCATTGGGGGCAGCGTTGGTGGCGCTGCCGAAGAACAGATTGGTGCCGCCGACAGCCGTCACCCGCTTTGAGGAGGCCGGGAAGCCGACATTTTGCACCCCGATGAGACCGGTGTCACTGCCGTTATCGCCCGACGAGACGAACAGCGTTACTTGATTCTCGCGGGCATGCTTGAACGCCAAATCCCATGCCTGCAAGATCTGCCGGCCGGCGGGGTCGGTCAGGGAAAGCTCCGTCTGGCCGAAGCTCATTGAGACCACGTCGCCCAGGTGATTGTCGATGGCGTAGTTCAACCCGGCGATCAGGTCCACGTCGGAGTTGCTTGCAGCCGCGACCAGTATGATGTTGGCCCCCGGCGCGACGGCGTGCGACCACTGCACGTCGAGCGAGACTTCCTCTGCCCAGCCCAACTGGTTTTTGTCGGTCGGGTCGAAGGGCGGCGTGCCGGGCATACTAATCACGTTGAAGGAGGGCGGATCGGGAACGCCAAAGAGTTTGTCGAACGCCTGCAAGTCTGAATAGGCGGTGGGACTGCCAAACGCGTCGAGAATGATGATGGTTCTGCCCTTGCCATTAAAGCCTGCGTTGAGCAGCCCGTTCAAGCCGTAGGCGTTACGTATGGCGGCCGGACCGTAGCAGAACACTCCCTGTGAGAGGTCGAACGGTCTGAGTTCACACTTGAAATGAGCCTTGGCCGTCGGACCAGCATCGGCAATCACCTCTGCCTGGTCTCCACGGACGTGGTGGTGGTTATAGCCTACCGCTTTTCGGGCTGGTGCCTTTACGCCTTGTGCTTTCGCGGCGGTAGGGCCCACGAGGATCATGGCGGTCAGAAGGATCGACACCGTGGCTATCGTTGAGGCCCCGAATCGCTGCAACCGCCACTGTTTCACACTTTGACAAATTATTCGTGTTTCAAACATAGCTGCCTGCCTTTCCAATTTGATCAAAGACATTCGACTGAGACCGCAGAGACCGGACACCGTTGTGCACTGCCGATGGGCGTTGTAAATCTCGCCAAGGAAAAGGGCCTGTAACATCACTGAGGCGCGAAAACACCCTTTACTTTGGCGCGAACGCTAACGGGCGGAGAGGACAAATCCACCGAACACGGCGCCGATTCTTGCGTTCCCGAACACGGTTGTCAAGCCAGAATTTTTTGGGAAACATCTGAGGGACCGACTAATCGGCGGCCGCAGGCCGGTTCAGCGCGCTAGTGAGGTCCGCATGCAGCAACCGATGAAAGAGGTGCTCGCCCGCTTCGCGCCGCACCGACAGCCGCCCCGCCACATACGCGCGTGAAGCCAGCCCGTGCTGCACCGCGTCGCAGATGGCCTCGTCTTCTTCCTGCACTTTTTCGCTTACCTTGATGCTCGCCCGGTTTTTTGTCAGAGCTTTCTTGCTGACGTCCGCGAAATAGTAGTCAAACACCACCGCGCATTTGTCCACGCCCATCGGCAGCACCAGATTCGTGTCCATCACTCCTTCATACGCGTTGATCATGAAGTTCGGATAGATCCACAAATAGAACGCGCGCCCCTGCCGCGTTGCCGCCACTCCCGACTCCTTCTTCGTCCCCGAAGAGAGCGGGCTCGATTGCAGGCAGGCCCGCTCGAAGTTTTCAATCGTATATTTCTTGTATTCGATCACGCTGCTCAATCCCTTGTGCGCATGCGGCACGTGGTAGCCGCCATCCAAATAATTGTCTACGTACACTTTCCAGTTGCAGTGCAGCGTGTAAATGCGGCGATCGAAATATTTCAATTTCTTCGTGAGCTGCAGCGGCGCCACAATCTCCGATATCGCTCCAAGAAATTCCAGCAGGTCCCTCGCCCGTCCGTCCAGATTCACAAATACAAAATTCTCCCAAGTGTCCACTTTGACCGGTACCAGCCCATTCTTCGCCCGGTCGAAATTGCACACGCCCTCAAACTCCACCATCCCCTTCAACGCCCCATCGTTCCCATAAGTCCACCCGTGATAAGGACACCGGAACTGCTTCGCGCACCCTTCCGCCTCCGTCACTACCGCCGCCGCATGGTGCCGGCAAACGTTGTAAAACGCCCGCAACTGCCCATCTTCGCCCCGCGCCACCACGATCGGCTCTCCCCCCAGGTCCGCCGTGAAAAAACTCCCCTTCTTCCGCACCTGATCCGCCCGCCCCACCGCCTGCCAAGTTTTCGCAAACACGCTCTGCTGCTCCAGTTCACCCACCCGCGGCTCAAAATACCAGGGCGATGGAATCGTCCAAGCATGATCCAGCGGATCATTCGGATTGTAGAGATTCAGCAGCTCTCGAATATCGCGTTCCATCGATTCCCCCGTCTCTTCCTTTGTCGCCCTCATCCTATTAAATACCACGCCCACTTCATACCCCCAATCTCCGCGCGGGCAAAGCGAAAAGGGAACCCTGCTCGCAGCACTGCAGGTGCGGCACAACTTGGACCAATTCCGTTGAAGAAATTCGACTCGCTCCGGGTCTTGCTGTTGTAGGATGCCACCGGTTTGAGTTACCAGAGCGAGAGTCTCAACTGACGGTCGGGGGAAAACGATGCGCAGGATTTCGAAATTGATCTTGATTGGCATGCTGATGGTGGTAGCGGCAGTTGCGGCGAAGGGGCAAGAGGCCTCGCCGAAGCAGGAAACTTCGCCAAAGCAAGCCCCAGTGGTTGCTCGCAGTAAAGATGGCAAGAAATTGTTTGGCGCGGGGGACATGCTGCGGATCGCGCGGGTAAGCGCCCCGCGAATTTCGCCGGATGGCGCCCGCGCGGCCTATTTGGTTTCGACGGTGACAACCGGCAAAGACGGCGACGCCGCGGAGAAAAGTGGCGCGCTAGGGAAATTCGTCTCGCAACTGTGGGTTGTTCCTGCCGCGGGTCCGGCGAGCGCGGCGCGCCAATTCACGCGTGGCGAGAAGAGCGTCTCGAATGCCAAATGGTCGCCAGACGGGAAAATCCTCGCGTTTACAAAAGAAGGCGGCGAAGAGAAAGATGCGAAGCCGCAGGTGTGGTTTCTTTATTCCGATGGCGGCGAAGCCTGGCAGGTAACGAAACACAAATCGGGAGTGGGCGCCTACGAATTTTCACCCGATGGCAAGACTCTACTGCTTACGGCAACGGCCCCCGAAACCGCCGACCAGGAAAAGCGCAAGAAAGATAAAGATGACGCCGTCGTCGTGGATCACGACCTCAAAATGGAGCACCTCTGGACTTGGGACATTGCCAACGGCGACGAAAAGCAGATCACTCACGGAGACTTTACCGTAAGCGACGCGCGCTGGTCACCGGACGGCGCGCATATCACATTCACGTCGAACCCCACACCGCTTGCGGATGACGGCAGCCTGCAAACCGCCTGGGTGCTGGACGTCGCGACGGGGAAGCAGCGGAAGCTCGTCGAAACAAAGGACGCGACGCACACCGCACGCTGGTCGGGTGACGGCAAATGGATCGCTTATTTGAGCACCGCGGGCGACGGCATTTACCAGCAGAATCTGTTTGTGGTGGGCGCTGATGGCGGCGAGCCGCGCAAGCTGATGGGTGGTTTCGAGTTGAACGCGGAAGAACCCATCTGGGCGCAGGACGGGAAAACGATTTATTTCAGCGCCGTAGACCACGAAACGGAGGCAGTTTTCGCGGCGGAAGTCGCAGCCAGCACCGTGCGTCGATTGACCGACAAACTGGGCGTCGTTCACCTGACTGGTATCAGCGCGAAGAGCGGCACGGCGGTGGGAACGTGGTCCGATCCGAAGCATCCCGACGAGGTGTTCCGCAGCGACTTGCGATTCAGCATGATCGAACCCCTGACGAATCACAATGCCTGGCTGGCCGATTATGCCCTGGGCGAGACCGAAGTGATTCGCTGGAAGAGCAGCAAGGACGGCATGGAGATTGATGGCATCGTCACCAAGCCAGTGGACTACGACGCCGCCCGCAAGGTTCCATTTTTGCTGAATCCGCACGGCGGTCCGACAGGAACCTCGCTGCTTTCCTTTTCCCTCGCCGCCCAGGTGATGGCCGCAAACGGCTACATGGTCTTGCAGCCCAATTTTCGCGGCTCCATTGGCCGCGGAGAAAAATTCGCGCGCGCCAACCAGAACGATTGGGGCAACGGCGATTATAAGGATGACATGAGCGGAGTGCAGGCAGTCGTGGATCGCGGTTGGGCCGACCCCGACCGCCTCGGCGCATTCGGATGGTCCTACGGCGGCTACATGACTTTTTGGATCGATACGCAGACCGACCGCTTCAAAGCCATTTCACCCGGCGCCGGTCTTCCCGACCTGTACTCCATGTATTCGCAGAGCGACATTCATCGCTACATGAGGCAATACTTCGACGGGAAAGCCCCGTGGGACAATTTTCAGCAGTATTGGGATCATTCGCCCATGAAGTTTGTCGGCAACGTGAAGACCCCCACCATGATTCTCCACGGCCAGTCCGATACCCGCGTGCCCAACCCGCAATCCGAGGAATTTTATCGCGCCCTTTCCGAGCGCCATGTCCCCGTCGAATACGTGGTCTATCCCCGCGAGAATCACGGCTTCGTCGAGCCGCGCCACTTGGTCGACCGCGTCCAGCGCTACCTTATCTTCTTCGGCAAGTATCTGAACAACGCCCCGGTCACCGAGCCCAAGGAAGTTGTCGAGCACATGCAGAAAGATTTGCCCTTATAGACCACATAAGGCAGCGAGCGAGTTACAAGTTCGTAGTTTTACGGTGTATTGAAAAACTCCCACATCGCTGGCGCCGCGGCCGCATCTCCCGGCAGCTTCGTCACGCCAAGTCCTTCGAGCGTCAGGCGAAGCACGCTTTGGTGTTGATAGAAAGCGATGGACTTGTAATTGCGCTTGGCCTGCGGGCTGACAATGATCGCGATGACGTGTCCGCCACCGGCGGTAAAGTCCAGCGTATCAGCCTCATCGAAAACGATGATGAGCAAGCCGTCCTTCTGAAACTGCGGGCTGTTGATCAGCGGGTCGATGTTGGTCTTCAGCCAGGCATCGGCCGTACTCAGCGGGCAGTCGTGCGCGTCATCGCACAGGTTGGGGACGATGAACGAATATTCGGGCAGGTTGGCGGTGTTCAGATCGGCAGCCAATTGACTGAACGGCACAAGGTTTTGCGCTTGCTTGGTGTCGTTTTGTACGTCCGTTAAATACGCGAGCGGATTGTGGCGCACGGCGTAACGGCCCGTGTCGCCGCCGGTGTAGCCGATCGATGGAAGATCCTCAGCGTACGATTTCCAGGTCTTGCCCGCCGCGAGCAGTTCGCGGACCACGTTGTCATCGGACACCGGGAACGTGTGCGGCGTGCTGGCGTCAATCAGCGTGAGTATCTGCCCGGTAGAGAGTTCAAAATAGTTTGGGATCGAAGGATGCGCGTTAGCGAAGTAATTGGTCGCCAGCCCGTATTGGTTGGCAAGGCTATTCAAGTACGGCATCGAGGGGCTAGCGATGACGTTAGCGTAATTGGCGTTTTCTTCGACGACCACGAAGACGTGCCCAAAGCGCACGCTCTGCGCTGGCGGCGGTGGGGTCATCGCTACGTTTGCACTGCACCCGGCCAAGGCCAAAACGCAAACGGCTTGCCCTAACAGGCGCCACCGGGCCGCAGACAGGATGTTCAAGCCGTACGCGGCTATAGGTTTGAAGGTAATAGTGTCTCTTTTCTCGCAGCATTCGGCCGCCGAGCTTCTCCGAAATGCTGGGAGCGCTCCATCGAGCCGCCACATCTCACTGTGGCCGATCCACTTTCATAAGTCTGTCCGCTTTATGACACCTACCCCGAAAGGCTGGCCAAACCGGCGCATGGCGCAGCGGTGGTATCCTGCTATCTCCATCAATCGGCGGCAGCAAACTTTGGCATTCTTTCTTGGACGTCACCATTAAATAGGACGCTTCCTTATGCGCAAATGGGGCATCGTCATCTCCATCTCTTACGCCCTGATCCTCCTGGGCCTCATTCTGCCGGGGTTCTTAGTTCTCTCCGACCCTCACTCCGGTGGCCCCGGCTTCTGGCGAACCCTCAGCGAGGCATTCCAATCGCCTATTGTCTGGGTTCCACTTGCGATCTTTCTCGGCGGTCAGGTCATTCTGCTTTTCGTCTCTGTCGACACCTCCTTCAAACGCCTCAAGCCCCGCGCGCACATTCTTGTTTCCTGCACGGTCGCCGCTATTCTGATGGCCCTCCTCACCGCGGCGGGAGTGTGGTCTCTCGGCTTCGCGGTAGTCGGCGCCAGTTGGGGTAGGACCTACTTCCCCACGGATGCTATTGTCCTGGGGTTCTGCGCCGGCCTGTGGGTGTTCTGGGGAATTCTCTTCTACTCTTACCTTCGAGATTCTTCCACCGCCGTCAACCGCCTCGTCTCCTGGCTGCTCAAAGGTAGTGTCCTCGAACTCTTGATCGCCGTACCCTGCCACATTATCGTCCGCCGCCGCGGCGAATGTTCCGCACCCATCGTCACCAGCTTCGGCATCGCCACCGGCCTCGCCATCATGCTCCTCGCCTTCGGCCCCAGCGTTCTCTTCCTCTACAAAAAACGCCTCGACTCCTATCCTCCTCGTTCCCCGTAGCGGCGAGTTTACCTCGCCGTCCTTCGTTGCCGTCGCCCCAGCGCCATAGGCGCGTCATGGCGGATTGGAACTTGTCCTGAGCGCAGTCGGAGAAGATCCGTTCTTGTTGCTTTTGGGGGCCGGACCTTTAGGTCCGACATGACCGTTCCTTTCCTCACGGCTTTAGCCGCTGAGGAAATGCTCCTCTTCCTGCCGCGCCCTTTTATGAGACAAGTTCTAGTTTCTAGTTTCTCTTCCTGCTCCATCGTTCAGACGTTTCAACGTTCAGACGTTAGGACGGTCCTAGCGGAAAGCTTTGAAGCCTTTGACCGCAGCCCTCCACAGCGCCTCAACCCCGCCGGAAACAACGAAGAAGGGAACTCTGCGAGTTCCTAAGACGTTTCTGTTCGAGCCGCGGCCTCGTCGCAATCGACCCACGCACCAGCCCGTCTTTTCGAACGGAGCAGGCCGACTTTTTCTTCCGCATTCGCTCCTGCGAATGCGTCGGCCTGCGGATGCGAGAAATCTCTCTGCTCTTCTTCAACGTTCAGATCGAAGCCCCACCACCTTCGTGGAGCGCGGATCCCTCCTGCACTCTGACCCGACTCAGGCGGAAACTAAGCCATGCGCAGAAGGTTGGCGGAACAGTTCTTAGGACGCGGCCCCGTCCACGGAGTTTTAAATTCTCTCTCGAAGTTTTCGATAAAAGTGCACTTGGCTGAGCGAATCCAGTCGAGGGCCACTTTGTAATCGTCGCCACCAAGAAATTCTAGTTTGCCTATCACACCCTCATAGAGTGACGACAACTCACGCACTATATCCTCGGTTTCCTTAAATGCTCGGTCGAGGTCCGGGATCGTCAGCTTCGCTCTGGCAGATAGGGCTTTCGGGTCGGTCACAGTTCGCGCGTCGAGATGTGCGAGCCATTCATTTCTACGCTTGCGAATCGAAGTAAGAACCGGCCCAAGTCCGTGAACTGTTCGTTCGCATTTTGCAATGGTAGCAATTATTTCCCGGTGGCTGCCCCTCCGGAATGAACTAGCCTCCCTTCGCGCTTGGGCTAGCAAAACCTGAACTGTCACCGCACCCCTTGTCTGGTCGTAGAGGCGGGCAAGAGCCATCTGCGCGAGTTCCAGGCTTCCATCTGTCGTAAGCCCAAAGAATGTCGGCCCAGTTTGCAGGATTACCGGGTCCGCCTTTAGAAGTCCCTTGGCAATGTTCAAGTATGACTTTCCAAGAAGGACTTGATTCTTGTGTGCATCAAGAATCTGCTTGAATGTAGGCTTACTCATAGCCCCCTCCCGCTTCGGTGGCCGACTTTGATTTTATTGCAGCTTGGGGACTTGCGCGGCCCCTATACGCGCGTGGTAAAATACACTTGTTCTGAGCGGTTTTGTTTGGGCAGAAGAATAAGGCAAAGCCTTCCGCTAACCCAAACTCCTGTACCGAACTCACCCCCAGAAATTGAAATGATTTTTTCTTTGGCTGCTAAAAATGCAGCAACGCCTCGCTTTGGCGAGCGAGGCGTTGAGTCCCGCGCTGGTGGCGGGGGAAATGGTAAGACCTACATCTTCCATTTTAGGCGCGGCCGCGCTCTCCCGTCAACAAGCGGTCCTATTAACTGCGGAAAACGGTATGGGTACGTTCCGCTAGCAATGGCCCACCTTTTGTGGGCAACGGAGAAAACTGCGATGGCTGTACCAACACTATCAACACCAATTGCCTTAACAGAGCGGAACATCGACACGAGCGTGACAAGCGTCGCGCCCGGAGTCTATGTTTTGGACAAAACAACGTCCGGACCGTGGCTCAATTCCTACGTAGGACGGTCTGACACCGATTTGAACGCTCGGCTAAAGAACTGGGTGGGCAAGTACGGTTATTTCAAAGCGGCCTATATGGACTCAGCTGCAGCAGCCTTCGATGCGGAGTGTGAACTATTCCATGCCCTCGCACCGACAGACAATGCGGTTCATCCCGCACGGCCTGCACATTCGAACTGGGTTTGCCCGCGCTGTTACATTTTTGGCTGATCGCCGGTAGCGAGGAGCCTGAGGACATCTTGGAGCGCTGTGACGTAGCCGTAGTGCCAATAAGCTCTCTCTGGCGTTCCTTCGTCGAGGTGTCGCTGCTCTGTTGCGGCGTCTGCCGCGTGCGTAGCGAGCCAATCCCTTAGCTCGTCGGACCTGCCTTGAACAAGCTGCAACAGGCTCATCGTGACATCAGTTGACATAGATGGATTGTAAATCCCTGCCGGGTTACGTTTGTCAACGGTGTGTCCCTATAGACACCACTTATCCGATTCTCCCCCCGACTTACAACCAAGAACTCACAACTCAAAACCACCACGCCCCTCCACCAAAAACAAATGAAAGTCCGTGGCCAACGGCTTGCCCCCAAGCTGCCGAATCATCAGCGCGACTTGTCCCCGATGATATGTGGAATGGTTCGCCAGATGTTGCATCAAGTGTCCCAAACTGAGTTGCGTCCCGCGCAGAGGAAGCATTCTTTGTAACGATTCATCGGTCACGCCTTTCACAAACTCCGCCTGTTCCTTTTCGATTTCCGCCAATCTGGACCGCACCGTCGCAACGTCGGGAAATAGTTCCGAGCGGAACAGGACCTCGTGGCGATCCCACAGTTCTGCGGCGAAAGCGGCGCTAGGATTCGGCTCTTTCCAATACGTCAGCCAGCCCCACTCCCCACCTATGATGTGCACCAGCGCGTCTCGCACGGAGCGAGAGCTGCCGCCCAGGTCGTGCGTGAACTGCTCATCGCTCAGCGCAGCCGCCGCCCGCAAAACCCGGTCGTTCGCCCACCGGTCGTACTCATACAGCAACCGAATGTCATCCTTATTCATATTCACTCACTCCATACTCGCGCGATTCTACCTTGCCTGAAGTGCCCAACAAACCCGACTTTCCGAGTGGACGCCGCTCTCTTTGCCTCCCCAGTCCCCATTTCTGCTTTCTAGTTTCTAGTTTCTAGTTTCAGGTTTCTAGTTTCCGCCCCCCATTTCTTCCTTCGAGCTTTTCGCCCCATCCCCAGTGAGCTCTACCCCTTTGTTTTCTTCTCTTTGCAGGACCGTTCGAACGCTTCCGTAACCCGCTCAATTTAAATACGTTATTTTAACTATAATAATAGTTGACAGATTATATATTTTATGATAGCATGAGTCGTGGTTGATCGACGATATCCTCACCAAACCCCGCCTTCCTGCTACACACTCTCTCATTCCCATTTTGGAACTCACCTCTCCTTCTTCTCAGCAGAAATCTCCCCTTTCTTTTCTTCTACTTATGGGAGCCCATTTTGCAACCCCTTTGTTTTCAAATTCATCCAGGAATGGGGGGGGTGTACCCCCCTCCAGCAAAAAAAAGGAATAACTCATGAACACTACAGCTGCTAGCTCCATCCCCGATCCCGTCGCAGTCCCGGACAAAACCGCTACCGCTCGCTGTCCTTACATTTATTCCAACGGCAAGCGCTGCAGCCTCCCCGGCTCCTCAGCTCACTCTGGCTTTTGCCGCCGCCACTCTCCCGACAGTCTCCCCGTCGCCATTCCTGTGCCCGTCCACAACGACTCGGAAGACCTCTCCGCCGACCTCCTCCCCGAACTCTCCGAGTTCTCCGCCGGCACCGACATCCGCCAATTCCTCGGCCGCCTTCTCACCCTCGTCACCAAAGGACGCATCTCCCCACGCCGCGCCTCGGTCCTTGCCTACATCACCAACCAACTCCTCCACTCCCACCGCGCCATCACCCTCGAATCCGCCAAGAAAGACACCCAAATCATCTTCGACATCCCCCACCCCCTCCACGATCGGCTCCGCGCCAAGCCCGAAAACCCCACCTATCAGGATCTCCGCACATGACCCACTACTCCCATCTCCGCTCTTCTTGTTCCCGTACGGCATCCGCGTGGCGGGTGCCTTCTGTTCGTTTTCCCGTTCCGATCTTTGTAAACGGCGCCTGCCCCGAACGGGTCGGGGCGCTCTCCGTGTTCTCTGTGTACATTCCCCATCCCTCTTTTGCTTTTCCACTAACAATTTAAAACTCGTAACTTTCAACTTTCTCTTTCAGCGGCCGCCAGCGTATCCTTTTCCTTCTCACGGAGGACTCGGATGCGCATCGGTGCGGCAGGGAAGTGGTTCATCGCTGGAATCGTCGTCGCAACAATTCTTTGCATTTCAGCGAGAGCTCAGCAATTCGATCAAAAACTTTATTCCGAAATGCGCTGGCGCTGCATCGGACCGTTCCGCGGAGGCCGCACCGTGGCCATCTCCGGCGTGCCGCACCAGCCCAACGTCTTCTACATGGCTGCCGTCAACGGCGGCGTCTGGAAGACCACGGATTTCGGCAACACCTGGAATCCGATTTTCGACGACCAGCCCAGCGGCTCCGTCGGCGCGCTGGCCGTTGCGCCTTCCGATCCGAACATCATTTACGTTGGCAGCGGCGAGGGTTTGCAGCGCCCCGATCTCGCCACCGGCGACGGTATCTACAAATCCACCGATGCGGGAAAATCCTGGACGCACCTCGGCCTGCGTGACGCACAACAAATCACTTCGATCCTCGTCGACCCGAAAGATCCCAATCGCGTGTTCGTCGCCGCTGAAGGACATCCCTACGGCCCGAACGCCGAGCGCGGCGTCTTCCGCTCCACTGACGGTGGCCAATCCTTCCAAAAAGTTCTCTACAAGGACGAAAACACCGGCGCCGCCGATCTCGCATTCGATCCCGCCAATCCACAAACAATTTACGCGGTGCTGTGGGCCGCACGCGTCGCCCCCTGGGAAGTTCGCAGCGGCGGCTCGATCTACATCGCAGGCAGTGGGCTTTTCAAATCCACCGACGGTGGAAACACCTGGCGGCCACTCACAAAAGGTCTGCCCAGTGCGGCCGACGATCTCGGCCGCATCGGCATCGCTGTTGCCCCTTCGCAACCGAATCGACTCTACGCCACGATTGAAGCCAAGCGCGGCGTCGCTGGCATCTACCGTTCCGACGATGCTGGTGAGTCCTGGCAACAAGTCAATAGTGACGGCCGCATCGGTGGCCGCGGGCCCGGCGCCATGGGCATCGCTGTCGCGCCGGATAATCCCAGCGAAATCTACGTCGCCAACACCACGACGTGGAAATCTATCGATGGCGGTAAAACTTTTGTCGGGTTCAAGGGCGCACCCGGGGGCGACGACTATCAGCGCCTCTGGATCAACCCGGAAAACGCGCAGATCATCGCCCTTTCTGCTGATCAGGGCGCGGAAATCAGCGTCAATCGCGGCGCGACGTGGAGCAGTTGGTACAATCAGCCAACCGCGCAGTTTTATCACGTCACCACCGACAATCGGTTTCCGTATTGGGTTTATGGCGCTCAGCAGGAAAGCGGCTCCGTCGCCACGCTCAGCCGCAGCGATTACGGCGAAATCACTTTTCGCGACTGGCATCTCATCGGAATCTTCGAGTACGGCTACATCGCCGTCGATCCGCTGGACTCGAACATTCTTTACGGCGACTGGCTCACCCGCACCAAGCAGGACATCAGCGAATTCGCGAAAGTTACCCCGGAGGCGATTCGCCGCGGCGAATATCGCTATACGCGCACGCTGCCGGTGGTTTTTTCGCCGCTCGATCCGCACACGCTTTATTTCGCGGCCAACGTGCTTTTCAAAACGACGGATGCGGGAAACAGTTGGCAAGTCATCAGCCCCGACCTCACGCGCGAATCCTATGAAATTCCCGCGAATCTCGGAGTTTTCGCGGCGGGCGATCCGGAAAAGGGAAAACATCGCGGCGTCATTTACGCTGTCGCTCCATCATTTAAAGAAGCAAACACCATCTGGGCTGGCACCGACGATGGACTGATCCACATCACGCGCGACGGCGGAAAATCCTGGCAGAACATTACGCCGCCGCAACTGAAGCCGTGGAGCAAAGTCTCCATCCTCGAAGCTTCGCATTTCGATGCGGGGACAGCGTACGCAGCGATCAATTCGTTCCGGCTGGACGATTTGCGCGCGCACATTTACCGCACGCGCGATTTCGGAAAAACATGGACGGAAATTACAAAAGGAATTCCGGATGGCGGCGCCAGCAATGTGGTGCGCGAAGATCCCGTTCGAAAAGCCTTGCTTTACGCGGGTACGGAAGGTTCCGTCTATGTTTCGTTCAACGATGGAGACGATTGGCAGCCGCTGCAGTTGAATTTGCCGCACACGTCGATGCGCGATCTGGCGATTCATGGAGACGATTTAATCGTGGCCACTCACGGCCGCTCGTTCTGGATTCTCGACGACGTTACGCCGCTGCGGCAGATGAATGCTGACATCGCGAAAGAAAATGTTCATCTTTTCGCGCCGCAGGAGGCCATTCGCTTCCGCTGGAATCGCAATCCGGACACGCCGCTTCCACCGGAATTTCCCGCCGGAAAAAATCCTCCCGACGGCGCCATCATTGACTTCTACCTGGCTTCTGCGGCAAATAGTCCGGTGACGCTTGAGATTCTCGATGAGCAGAATCATTTGGCGCGGCGGTATTCCAGTGCGGACAAGTCCGAGCCTATCGAAAAAATTGCGGGAGAGCATCCCATTCCTATGTACTGGGTACGGCCGGCACAAATTCTATCGGGCGCAGCAGGGATGCACCGATTTGTTTGGGATTTGCATTACGTGCCGCCGGATTCTCTCGGGCATGAATTTCCGATTTCGGCGATCTTGCACGACACGCCGAAATATCCGCTGGGGGCGTGGGCGTTGCCGGGCAATTACACCGTGCGGCTCACGGTGGATGGAAAAACTTCAACTCAGCCACTCGTTGTGAAGATGGATCCCCGGATCAAGACTCCGCTTGCGGATCTTCGGAAACAGTTTGAAATGCAAAGCGGCTCGGCCGACGGGATGAGCAAAAGCTTTGAAGCGCTCTCGCAGGTTCGAACAGTGCGCGCGCAGTTGAAGGAGCGCGCCGCGAAAGCAGGGAAGGGCGCTCTCGCCGAGGCGATTGCGGCTCTCGACAAACAAGCTGCGGAAATGGAAGGCGCGACGCAGAGCAATTTTTTTGGTCTACCGCCGGGGGCAAAGGCGCCGGAGAATTTTTCAAGTTTGAACCAACATTTCGGCGGCATCCTGGCCGTTGCGGATAGCGCCGATGCAGGCCCCACAACGCAAGCCACTGCCGTTTTCAAGGAACTCGGAGACGATGCTGAAAAACTGATCGGGCGGTGGACAAAAATCAGGCAACAGGATATTCCGGCACTCAACGCCGAACTGAAAAAGGCCGGACTCGCTCCCATTGATCCAACTAAAGCACCAGCGGGAGCAGCCGCCGCCGATGTGGATGGAGACGACGAACCGTAGACAATAAATAAGGAAGGTGGGAATGGAAAGAGGGCAATGGGGCACAGTCAGACCATGGTCGGACCATGGCTAGACTATAGAGTAATTATGGTTTGACTATAGTCAAAATACATGGTAGCGTTGAACTGGGAGTTACATCATGGAAGAGATCGCAATATCTAAGTTCAAGGCTACTTGCCTGGCTGTGCTTGAGAAGGTGCGCAAGACCGGGGAGCCCTTGCTCGTGACGCGCTTCGGTCATCCCATTGCCGAAATCAATCCACCTGGAGTCGTGAAGAAAATTAAGCTGGGTGGCGGCGCAGGTACCGCCGTAATTCTGGGCGATATCGTCGGTCCTATCGGCGATGAATCGGATTGGGAGGCGGCGCAAGATCCAGCTGAAGTGGAAAACAAGACGAAGAAGACGCACAAATCCAAATGAGACTGCTGCTGGACACCCACATTTGGATCTGGAGTTACCTTGAACCGCACAAAATCAGTTCCGAGGTGACTCGGGAATTGACGAACCCAGGGAACGATCGCTTCCTATCCGCGGTGAGCGTGTGGGAGGCGATCGTGCTGCTGGAAAAAAAGCGAATTCAATTTAGGAGAGATTTTGGAGACTGGTTCCGCGAGTCGAAAGAAGAACTGAGCCTGAATGAGGTTCCCGTCAGTTGGGAAGTGGCGCACGAGCTGCGATTCACGATGCTGGGATACCGCGATCCGGCGGATCGATTTCTGGTGGCGACGGCAAAGGTATATGATTTGACGCTTGTGACGGCGGACGAGCGGCTGCTGAGGGTTCCTGAAATTCAAGTGCTGGCCAATCGTTGAGAAAACTCCGAGTCATTCGAAGGAAGTGAATTTGTTTTGCGGGGATGCCGCAAGCGAGCTATCCTCTCGCGCACAGGGAGATCCATTGATGAGAACTGCCGTTTCTTTCCAGTTCGCCAAAATTGCAGCGCCCCTAATTGCTTGCGCTATTTTTTATGCCCTCCCCACTTCGGCGCAACAGGTTCCCGAACAACTTTATTCGGAGATGCAGTGGCGGATGATCGGGCCGTTTCGCGCGGGGAAGGTGAATGCGGTGGCGGGCGTGCCGGGAAATCCGGGTGTTTATTATTTTGCGGCGGATGGCGGGGGAATTTGGAAAACCACTGATGGCGGGGCGGTTTGGAAACCGATTTTCGACAAAGAATCTGTTGCTTCAATTGGGGCGATGACGCTGGCGCCTTCGAATCCGAACATTATTTATGTGGGGACGGGAGTCAACACGATTTTTGCGGACAGCAGCTACGGGAATGGAGTGTACAAATCGGTGGACGGCGGGGAAAACTGGCAGCACACGGGACTGGAAGACACGCGGCATATCGGGAGAATCGTGGTTGATCCGCGCAATCCAGATATCGTGCTGGTGGCGGCGATGGGGCACAGCTCCGGGCCGAACGAAGAGCGGGGAGTATTCCGTTCGACGGACGGCGGGAAGAGTTGGAAGAAAGTGCTCTTCAAGGACAACGTCACCGCGGCTGTGGATCTTTGTCTTGAGCCGGGCAATCCGCGAGTGGTGTACGCCACGCTGTGGCACGGCGTTCGAAAGCCGGGACAGAAGGGAACTTCGTTTGGTCCGGGGAGCGGGCTCTATAAATCCACCGATGAAGGCGTGACGTGGACGCAAATCACGGGACATGGACTTCCGGAAGTGGAATGGGGACGAGAGGGAGTTGCGGCGGCCCCGGGAACCCATGGGCAACGCGTGTATCTGATTGTCGAGGCGAAAGAGAAAAAAGGCGGGCTGTTCCGATCGGACGATGCAGGAGCAACCTGGAAAAAAGTCACGGAGGACAAAAGGATCGAAGGGTATTGGTACATGAGCGAGATTTTTGTGGACCCCAAGAACGCGGACATTGTCTATGTGCCTTCGCAAAATTTGTACCGTTCGAATGACGGCGGGCACACGTTCACGGCGATCAAGGGCGCGCCGGGAGGAGACGATTATCATTCCGTGTGGATCGATCCGACAAATTCGCAGCGCATCATCCTGGGAGTGGACCAGGGCGCGACCATCAGCCTGAACGGGGGCGAATCCTGGACCCCTTGGTACAACCAACCAACAGGCGAATTCTACCGGGTGGCGACGGATCACCGGTTTCCGTACTGGGTTTACGGGCCGCAGCAGGACAGCGGAACGGCGGTGATCGCGAGCCGCGGGAACAATGGACAGATCACGGAGCGGGATTGGTTTCCGGTGGGACCGGGAGAGAGCGGCTACACGATTCCCGATCCGCTGGACGCGGACGTGGTGTACAACGCGGGGCCGGGCGGGAGCGTGGTGCGAATGTCGAAAACGACGGGCCAAGTGCGGGACATTTCGCCGGCGCCGGTATCGTTCGGGAGCAAGTACCGGTTCAATTGGACCATCCCAATGGCTTTTTCGCCGCAAGACCCCCACTTGCTTTATCTCGGGACGCAGTTTCTGCTGAAGACGAACAATGGAGGAACGAGTTGGGAAGCGGTCAGCGAGGATTTGACGCGCGTGCGGCCGGATGAAAAGGATTCGAAACAGGTGCGAGGCACGATCCTGACAATTGCTCCTTCGGAAGTGAAAGAGGGAGTGATCTGGGTCGGAACAGACGACGGAAACATTCAAGTGACGAAAGACGCAGGAAAGAGCTGGCAGAATGCAACGCCGCCGAACGTTTCCGAGTGGAGCATCATGAGCACCGTGGAAGCGTCGCATTTCGACGCCGGAACCGCGTACGCGGCGGTGAATCGGAACAGTCATGATGATTTGAAGCCGCATATTTTCCGGACTCGGGATTTTGGGAATACGTGGCAGGAGACTGTCACGGGGATTCGCGAAAAGGATTTTGTGCGCACGGTGCGCGAGGATCCGTTGCGCAAGGGATTGCTGTACGCGGGGACGGAGATGGGCGTGTATGTCTCCTTCGATGAAGGGGAACATTGGCAATCGCTGAGGTTGAACATGCCCGTTGTGGCGATTCATGACCTGGCGATTGAGCAGGATGATTTGGTGGCGGCGACGTATGGCCGCTCGTTCTGGATCCTCGACGATGTTACGCCACTTCGCCAGATAGATGCACACGCAGGGGCTTCGGGCGCGCATCTCTTTGCGCCCCGAACCGCCATCCGGGTGAGGCGCGACGAAAATCAAGACACGCCGCTGCCGCCGGAAGTTCCCGCGGGAAAGAATCCACCGGATGGGGCGATTCTTAACTATTTCTTGCCGACAAATTCTGCCGGAGACATTCAATTGGAAATTTACGGCGAAGAAGAAAAACTGGTGAGGAGTTTTTCCAGTGCCGATATGCCGAAAGAGCTGGAGGAAAAGCCGTACGTGGCGGAATACTGGATCGGACGTCCTCAGGTGCTTTCGAAAGCGGCGGGGATGCACCGGTTTGTCTGGAATTTGCGCTACGCCGATCCGCGCGCGATGCATCCGCAGTCGCCGTACAACTATCCAATCGCGGCAATTGTGGGCTCGACACCGCTGCCGCCGCAAGGACCCCTAGTGCTGGCGGGAAAGTATGAAGTTCGACTGAAAGCGGGAGGTCAAGTTCTTCGCCAGGCGCTGGAAGTGAAGATGGATCCGCGGGTGACGGTGGCCCGGAACGATTTGCAGAGTTCGCTGGAGTTGCAACTGAAGATTTCAGCGCTGCTAGGAAAAAATTTTGAGGGCTACCAGCAGGCGAAAGGGTTGCGGGCGCGGCTGGGGGAGCTGCAGAAGCGGCCGAAGGAAGACCCGATCGCGGTTGGGGCCAGCGCACTGGATGCGAAGGTTGCTGCCATTGCGGGTGAAGCTACGGCGATCCTGGAGACACCCAAGACAGCGAGTTTCAATGCGGTGAATGATACGTTGACGGCACTGATGGCGCTTGTGGATGGAGCGGACTTCGCGCCCTCGGAGGAATCGTTCGCGGCGTATCGACGGATTTGCAGGGGTTCGAACGAAGCCATGGCGGCGTGGCGGGAATTGAAGAGTAAGGATGTGGCGGCGCTAAATACCTTGCTGGTCAAAAGCAATCTTTCCGCGCTGCCCGAAGTTCCCGATCCAAGGGCCGAAACGGTTTGCGGAAACTAGAAGGGAATCACAGCCACACCATTCTGTTTGGCCCGGAGGACTGGGGCCTCACCCGGGTCCGCCGCGAGCCAAGATTCAAGTTAGAATTGACAGCAAAACAAACGGGTGGAAAACTGCGGCCTACGAAGCGTGAAAGCTTTCGCGCCGAGCGGGCGGAGAAGATAAATTGAAACGCGGTAATGTGAATTGTTTGCTCTGCTGGTCGATGATCCTGGTGACAGGAATGCTGCACGCGCAATCTTCAGAGAGCGGGACACAGGCTTCTCCCGCGCCGGCGGCGACTAAGGGAGCTGCCGTGGTTGATGCGAAGCCGAACGAAATAGCGAAGGCCGGGCCAGCAGCGGCACCTCTACAGGCGGCCACACAACTCTATCGAAGCGGAAAGCTGGCGGAGGCCGAGGCGGCCTACAAAGAGGTCCTCAAGAGCGAGCCACAATCGCCGGACGCTTACGTCGGATTGGTGCGTTTGAACCTGCGGCAAAAAAGACTGGCAGACGCGGAGGCAGCGCTTGCCAAGGCTGTGGAGCTGGGGCCGAAGTCGAACGCGGTACGCGTGGCGCAAGGAGAAGTGCGGTTCCGGCAGGGGAAAATCATAGAGGCGCGAGACGATTTCACACCGCTGGTGAAGGCGAACACAGCGGAGGCCCGCGCTTACCTCGGGTTGGGAAGGATTTACTGGGCCGGATCGCTGCGCATGCACGCGAAGCTGATGTATGAGCTCGCACACGACAAAGACCCTGATGATCCTGATATACGCCGAGCCTGGCTGTTCACCTTAAGCCGGAAGGAACGCATTCAAGCTTTGAGGGGCCTGCTGTCAGAGGAAGCCGATGAAGACGAAGATGATCGGGGGCACCTGGAGACGAGCCTAGCAGCCATGGAAGAGGCAGAGGTTGAGGGGCGGACGGGCTGCCATCTCGCCAGCAAAGTTGACGAGACGCACATCCCCATGGAGAGAATGCTGTATGGTGCGTCGCGAGTCAGAGGCTACGGCTTAAAGGTGTTATTGAATGGCGCGAAGTCAAATTTACTGATGGACACGGGGTCAACGGGAATTCTCGTGAGCAAAAGGATCGCCGAGAAGGCCGGGATCACATCCATCGTGAAAACCGATGTGCACGGAATCGGGGACAAAGGGGCGGCCGGAGGTTTCGTGGGAGTAGCAGATTCGATCAAGATCGGAGACTTAGAGTTCAAGGGATGCCATATAAGCGTAATGGAGCGGAATTCGGTTGCGGAAGAAGACGGGCTGATCGGTGCGGACATCTTTTCTCATTACCTGGTGGGAATCGATTTTCCGAATGGGAAGTTGAACTTGACGCCGTTACCGGCGATGCCCCCGCCGTCGGATACCGAGAAAGCCCTGGTGGCGAAATACCCAAAAATCGCAGGCCTTCGCGATAGATACATCGCGCCGGAGTTGAAGGAGTACACGCCAGTATTTCGCTTCGGCCATATGTTGCTCATTCAGACGCGGATCAACGAACTTCCGTCGAAATTGTTTTTGATTGATACGGGGGCATTCAGCGACACGATTTCGCCGGCGGCGGCGCGAGAAGTCACGAAAGTGCGCGGGGACTCAAACATTCAAGTGAAAGGGCTAAACGGAGCGGTAAAGAACGTGTTTACGGCCGACAACCTGACACTGACGTTCTCTCACTTTCGGCAACCAGCGCGGGACATGGTGGCCTTTGACACGACGGGGATAAGCAATTCTTCGGGTGTGGAGATATCCGGAATGCTGGGGTTCTCGATGCTTTATCAGATGGAGGTCAAAATCGACTACCGCGATGGGCTGGTCGATTTCGGATACGACCCGAATCGCTTTCATTGATGCGATTGCCGCGGGCCGGGGGTACGGAAACACGCGGATTATTTTTGGCTTGTAGATTGTTGAAGTTGCGCCAAATCGGCGAGGACTTCGGCGCTGTGTTTTTCGGCGTTGACGCTGAGATAGGATTTGCGAATGACGCCGGCGGGATCGATGAGAAAGGTGTGGCGGGCGGAAAGTTTGGCGACGCCGAGATTGACGAGCGAGTCGTAGGAAGAAGAAACTGCATATTTCGTGTCGGCAAGCAGTTTGAAGCTGAGGCCTTCCTTGGCGCAGAATTTTTGATGGGTCGTTTCGTCTTGAACGCTCACTCCTAAGATAATCGCGTTTTTCTGTTCGTATTGGTTTAAGTCGCGCTGGAAATTGTGCGCTTCCTTGGTGCAGCCGCTGGTGAAATCCTTGGGATAGAAATAGAGGATGACCCATTTGCCGCGGAGATCGCGGAGGCTAAGAGGTTTCCCGTCCTGTGAATTCAAGGTGAAATCTGGCGCCTGTGTTCCTGAGGAGGGCGCTCTCTCGCCGGTGCGCATGGCGCGGACTACGGCGACTCCGACAAGCAAAACGATTACAGCTACGAAGATCCAGATCATTTTCATCTCGCACACTCTATCCGAACTTTGAAAGCAAAGGAATGAAGGAGCAAAGTGACTTGTGACTCGTGGCTGGTGCAACTCCTGTCAAGCACATGGCCGTCACATTATTCTTTCTGGCTGAAGCGGCCGAAGCCAATGCGAAACTGAATGGTGTTGATGCCGGGATTCGGAGTGGCGAGCCCGGCGTTCGAAATGTGCATGTAGCGAACTTCCGCGCTGATGTTGTGCTTGCTGCGCAGGAAGTGCAGACCAACGGCGCCGCTGGTGGTGAAATTGATGCGCGATGTTCCTTCGGGGACTTTGGTATTGGTAAAGAGAGTGCCGCCGCCGAGTTCGAGGTAGGGAACGACGCTGCCGTGTGTGTCGAGCGCCCACTTGAAGGCGAACGGATTGATGCCGGCACCGTAAGCGGTGTTCGTTTTTTGAACGACCAGGAAAACGGGGACGGCGTCGATTGCATATTCCAAACGGCCGCGAAGGAATCCGGGCCCGTGGGGATTGGTGAGAATCAGTCCGTAACGAAGGCCGACATTCCAAACACCGTCGCCGGACTGGCTGCCGTTGGTGCCGTGGCCGCCGCCAGTCCACACCTGCCATTCATTGCCGCCCGCAACAGGGCCGGCTTGGGCGCGTGCCGCCGGGGCGCTGAGGAATACGGCAATGGCGAGGGCGGTGATAATTCGTCGCACTGCGGTGTCTCCTTGACGTTCTTCGAATTCGGCGATTAGATGCACTCGGATCAATGAAGATATAGAAAAATGGTTCGAAAGGCGACCTACTTCTGATTTATTTGAGGTAGGTGCGGACGATGTGGATGACATCGTCAGCGGCTTCCTCCGAGGACTTGGAATTGCGAGGCATGTGGTTGCGGATGTGATCTTCCATGAGTTCGGCCATGAGGCTGTTGATGGCGCCGCGAGCGGCAGAGAGGCGCTGGAGGGCTTCGGCGCAAGGCTCGTGCTCGTTGAGGGCGCGCAAGACGCTTTCGAGCTGGCCGATGACTTTCTTGGTGCGGTTGACGAGGTCCAATTTTTCGCGTGAAGTATGAGACATTTTTCTTGCCTACCCTATAGGGGTATGGTATCAAGGTTCCAGGCCTTTTCAAAATGGCCTGATGAACAGTAGAACAAAGGGGTAGGGGAGTTCAAGGGGCGGCCCCACTCGGCAGCTCCGCCGGCGTTCATCGCGCGTTCATCAGCGACGATTTAAACTGCCATCATTCGATGGTGAAACCAGGCTTCGCGCAGAAGAGATTGCGAGTGTCGAGAGATGTGGCGTTTAACTTTCCAACTTGTCTTGGCACATTGCGCGATGCTCGCAGTGTTCTCGATTACGCCGACGAGGCTGCGGGCGCAAGATTCGCCGCACACTCAGGCTCCAACGCCACCCGCCCTGGCGGACGATCCGGCCAGTCCGCCCGCCAACGATCCCGAAGCGATGCTCCCGCATTTGAAGGACACGCGATTCTGGCTCTCCGGGCAGATGAACTTCATCTTTCAAACACACCCTGATTTTCACGCAGCCTACAGCGGGCAAAACAGCCTCAGCCCGCACTATGAGAAAGCCACGTCTCGACTGATGACCCTCTACACCGGCGTGCGGCTCAACAATTCGACCGAGATTTTGGTGGACATCGAAGAAGCCGGGGGCGCGGCGCTGAGCACCGGGCTTGGCCTGGCAGGGAACACCGATCTGGACATCGTACGCAATCCGCTGTTGAGCAAAGTGCCGTACTTCGGACGCGGCATCATCCATAAGGTATTCGCGTTGAGCAAGGATAAGATTGAAAATCAGCGGAGTTTTCTATCGCTGTTCGACGAGTTGCCGCGCCGCCGCCTGGAAATTCGCTTTGGCAAGTTCGGCATGCCGGATTTTCTTGATCAGAATTCGGCGGGCTCCGACACGCATTTTCAATTCACCAACTGGACCATCGACAACAGCGGCACTTGGGACTACGCCGCCGATACGCGCGGCTATACTGTGGGTTTCGTGCTGGACTACGAGGATCGCAATTGGGGTTTCCGGTTCGCCGAGGGGCTAATGCCGAAGGTCGCGAACGGAATTGACCTGGTATGGAAACCGTGGCAGGCTCACGCAGAAAATTGGGAATACGAACTGCGTCACGGTTTGGTGCCGAAGAAAGGCGGCGTAATCCGCCTGTTGGCGTATGTCAACCACGCCAATATGGGCATCTACCGAAATGCAATCGGTCAGTTTCAAGCAGGTCTGGTTCCGGTCCCAGATATCACCAACCATCCCTGGCACATCACCCGCAAGTATGGACTCGGGGCCAATGTGGAACAGAATCTCACGCGTAACTTCACGGCATTTGCGCGTTGGGGATGGAACGATGGGAAAACCGAGGAATTTGCATATACCGAAGTTGAATCGACCATCTCCGGGGGCGTGGGGTTGAATGGCACGAAATGGCATCGCAAGCAGGACCGTGCCGGCGTAGCTTTCGTATCGAACGGGATCAAGAAAGATCACCAGACCTATCTGGCGGACGGCGGGCTCGGTTTCCTGCTTGGCGATGGCAACCTGAACTATGGACGCGAGAACATCATGGAGTCCTACTACACTGCACATATTTGGCGGGGAATCTATGTCGCGCCAGGAGTGCAGTATATTGTTAACCCTGGCTACAATCGGGACCGGGGACCGGTGGTAGTGCCGACGCTGCGGCTGCATGGGGAGTTCTAGAAGGCAGCGCAGCGAAACTTCTTGGCAGCAAGGCGAAAGTCTGCTAACTAAGTGCAGCTATTTTCGTCGGAGTAATAAAAGGTAAGCTGTTTCGGTTCCTTCCGTTAGGGGCATTGACACATACCGTTGGGTTGGGGGAGTTCATGAAAGTAGAAATGCGGCCGACTCCGTTTACGGAGTTTTCCAGAGTTGTCCGTTTGTTCCTTCCTGTCATGGTGGCAGTGGCATTTTTCTCCTTCACCGCCAGAGCACAGACAGTTGATGAAGTCATCGGTAAAAATGTTCAGGCGCATGGCGGAGCGGACAAGCTGAAATCCGTGCGCAGCCTGCGAACGACTGCAAAATTCAGCCAGGGATCCTTCCGCGCCGATTTTCGGCAGGAAAACAAGCGCGCGGACAAGGTTCGAGAAGAATTCATCATCCAAGGCCTGGCGCAGGTGCAGGCTTACGACGGGAAGACGGGATGGCAGATTTCTCCATTTGGCGGTCGCAAAGATCCGGAGTTGCTTTCCCAAGATGACCTGAAGAGCTTGGTCGTGGACGCTGATATCGATGGCCCGCTGGTGGACTATAAAGAGAAGGGCCATAAAGCGGAGCTGGTGGGGCACGACTCGGTGGAAGGAACGGATTGCTACAAGATCAAGCTGAGCATGAAGAACGGGGACGTGCGCTATTACTACCTCGATGCGGACTCGTTCCTGGAGCTCAAGTTGGAAATTCAAACGACGATTCGCGGGGCGCTGCAGGAGAACGAACTGTACTACGGCGATTACGAACAGGTGAACGGTATTTATTATCCGTTTGCTGTCGAGCAGGCCCAGAAGGGGAGTTCCTCGCGCGCGCAGATTACGGTCGAGAAGATCGAACAAAATATACCGCTGGAAGATGCGCACTTCACGATGCCGGTGTCCAAGCCGGAGATGAAGGCACCGCCGGCTGGGAAGTAAATTCTGAAGAGAGGGACAGGCGAGAATGCCTGTCCTACTTCGAATATCAATCACTCGATTCAGGGCCAAGAGCAGTTGCTACAACTCTATCGTTGAGGAATCCGCCGACATGTCCAAGACAATCCGCTGCTTTGCCGCTGTAATGATGGTGATTCTCGCCACGATGACTTTTGCCGGGCCTGCGCCGGCGCAAAACGCCAAATTCGACTCGGACACCATTTCCGGGCTCGGCGCGCGGAACATCGGATCCGCGGCCATGAGCGGGCGCGTGGCGGCGATTGCGGCGGTAAAGGAGGATGGCCGGCTCACCGTCTACGTTGGAGCGGCGAGCGGCGGCGTCTGGAAGTCTTCGAATGGCGGCACGACGTTTAAGCCAGTTTTCGATAAGGAATCCGCGCAATCCATTGGCGCGCTTGCGATTGATCCACAGGCACCGAAAACGATCTGGGCCGGAACCGGCGAGTCATGGACGCGCAATAGTGTGTCGGTCGGAAATGGCATCTATAAGTCGACGGACGGCGGAGACAGCTGGACCAATCTGGGCCTGCAAAATTCCGAGCGCATCGCAAAAATCATTATCGATCCGAAGAGCAGCGACACTGTCTACGTTTGCGTGCCGGGAAGACTGTGGAACGATAGCGAAGACCGCGGCGTTTACAAAACCACGGATGGCGGCAAGAGCTGGACCAAGATTTTGAAGGGGGCAAATCTTTCGACTGGCTGCTCCATGATCTCGATGAATCCGCAGGACCCGAAGACGCTTTTCGCGGGTATGTGGGATTTTCGCAGGAAAGGCTGGACATTCCGCTCGGGCGGGGAGAACGCGACGGCGCCCAGTGGCAGCGGATTTTTCCAGACCACGGATGGCGGAGCAACCTGGAAAGAACTGGATGAAAAGAGCGCCAAGGGACTTCCCGCAAAGCCCTGGGGACGCGTGGCGGTGACGATGGCGCCGTCAAAACCAAATGTTGTTTACGCGATGATCGAATCAACGCGTAGCGCGCTTTTTCGCTCCGATGATGGCGGCAAAACCTGGGAAGAGCGGGACCGAAGCAATTGGATGGTGTGGCGGCCGTTTTATTTTGCCAATTTGATCGTCGATCCGAAAAACGAGAACAAAGTTTACAAGCCGGACCTCACTTTGATTATGAGCGAGGATGGGGGGAAGAGCTTCAGCGGAATCGGGAATGGCGCGCACGGCGATTTCCACGACCTGTGGGTGAATCCGGATAATACGGATCACGTCATCGCGACGGATGACGGCGGCGTTTGGTATTCCTACGACGGAGGCAACACCTGGTGGAAGGGCAATAACCTTCCGGTTTCGCAGTTCTACCACGTGAGCGCCGACAACGCCGATCCTTATCACGTTTTCGGAGGGTTGCAGGACAACAGCGTGTGGATTGGCGACTCGCAGTATCCGGGCGGAATCACGAATGGGCGCTGGGAGAATATTTTCGGGGGAGATGGGTTCTGGGTGTTTCCGGATCCCGCGGACTCGAACTACGTTTACGCTGAATCGCAAGGCGGGTTCATCGGGCGAGTCAATCGGGTCACGCTCGAGGGCCGATTGATCAAGCCGGAACCGAATTACGGAGAAGGGAAGCTGCGTTTCAACTGGAACACGCCGATTCACTTGAGCTCGAACGAGAAGGGGACGATTTACATTGGCGCCCAATTCTTGTTTCGCTCGCGCGACCACGGTCAATCGTGGGACCGCATTTCGCCGGATTTGACAACCAATGATCCGGAGAAGCAGAAACAGGAAGAATCCGGCGGCGTGACGGTTGACAATTCTTATGCAGAGATGCACACCACGATTTATTCCATCAGCGAGTCGCCCCGCGATGGTCAGACCATTTGGGTTGGGACGGATGATGGAAATCTCCAGGTAACGCGCGATGGCGCGAAGACTTGGGCAAATGTTGTCGGAAATGTTCCGAATCTGCCAAAGGCTTCTTGGGTTTCGTGGGTGGAAGCCAGCCTCTATGATGCGGGCACGGCCTATGCGACGTTCGATCGACACACTTTTGGCGATATGGATCCGCATGTCTTCAAGACCACCGATTACGGGAAGACTTGGACCCCGATTGTGACTGCTGACAGCGGTGTGCGCGGCTACGCACACGTCATCAAAGAAGACACGGTCAGGCACGATCTGCTCTTTCTGGGCACCGAGTTTGGTCTTTGGATTTCACCCGACGGCGGGAAGCAGTGGGCGCGCTACAAGGGGCACGAATTTCCGATGGTGGCGGTGCGAGACATCGTCGTACATCCGCGCGAATCGGATCTGGTGATCGCCACGCATGGACGGGGCATCTGGATCGTGGACGACATCACGCCGCTGCGCAAGCTGACTCCGGAAGTGATGGCACAGGAGGCGGTCTTTCTGCAGGCCAAGCCCGCGCAGCAGCGGCTGCCGGCGCAGGGCGGATGGGCAGAAGGCAGCGCGGTGTTCACGGGACCGAATCCGCCGGACGCGGCGCTGATTACCTACTACCAAAGCAAGCGGCATATTTTTGGAAAAATGAAATTGGAAATCTTTGATGCGCAGGGGAAATTGGTGGACACGCTGCCTCCGAATAGCCGGCGTGGGATCAGCCGAGTGGAATGGCCGATGCGGCTGAAGGCGCCGCACGTACCGCCGGCGGCCACAGCCGCGTTTGAAGCCTCGCAGGGCCCCCGCGTTATGCCGGGCACTTACACAGTAAAAATGACGCGCGGCAAAGAGACTTACACAACGCAACTGGTCGTAGAACTCGATCCGCGCGCGAAATTCACGATGGAGGATCGCAAACTGGAATTCGACTCCGCGATGCGCCTCCACCGATTGCTCGGGGAAATGAGCTTCGACGTTGACCGCATCAACGGTGTGCATGCGGCGCTCATGGAACGCGGCGCGAAGGCAAAGGGAGACGCGGCCTTCAGCAAGCGACTGCGGGAACTGGCTGGCAAAGTGGAAGCGATGCGAAAGAAGATTGTAGCCACTACCGAAGGCGGCGCCATAACCGGCGAGGAGCGTATCCGCGAGAAAACGACGGGACTCTACGGTGCCATTTTGAACTATGAAGGGCGGCCAGGCGACTATCAGATTGCGCGCATCGATTCGCTGAAGAAAGAACTCGATGACGTAGCTGCGGAATTCGATGCTTTCGTTACCAAAGAGCTGACGGTGGTCAACAAGACGCTTTCGCAGAAGAAACTGGAACCCATACAGCCCCTCGACCGCAAAGCCTGGGACGCCGCCGAATCCGACGCCGGAGCAGGTTCGCCCGGAGCCGCAGGGCGCTTCGGCGAACGCGACTAAACCTGCGTCAGCCGGATTTTCCTAGAAGCTTATGAGCGTAGGCCGGCGCCGCGCCTGCATCCTCGTGCTTGAAGTAGGCGTACACGTCGATGCCTTGAGCCAGCCAGTCGTCAAACCGCTTCCTCCGCGCCGTGATTTGTTTTGGAGTGTAATTTTCAAGGCGCAATCTGGCGTAAGTAAAACCGGCCGTTATCACGTCGGGCGGTGTTTGCTTATCGGTCTCGGACAAGACAAGCGCCGTCTGGTGCTGGCGCAGGATGCCATATGTTTCCTCGGTGTACCAGGACGGATGACGCACCTCAAAAGCAAAAAGAAAAGCAGTCGGTCGAAGCGCCAGAAAGTCTTCAAGGAGCGGCCGGTCGAATTTGAAATTGGGAGGCAGTTGCACGAGGATCGGTCCAAGATGGTCGCCCTCGTTTAAGACGCTGGCGACTTCCAGAAAACGCTTCAGAGTTGCTTCGCAGCCGCGCAGCCTCTGAATGTGCGTGATTTTCTGGTTGGCCTTTAAGGCGAAGCGGAACCCTTCGGGCACGCTCTTCGCCATGTTCAAGAGCGTGCTCTCGGTGGGCATGCGATAGAAACTATAGTTGATTTCAACTGTCGAGAACTGCTTGGCGTAGAAACTTAGCATTTCCCGGTCCGGAAGTTTTTCTGGGTAAAAATTCCCCTTCCACTCCTTGTAAGAGTAGCCAGAAGTCCCAACAAGAAGCCGGCCTTCGCGAGAAATGGTTGCACCTCCGTGCCCTGGCATTTAATCACAGCCATGCCGCTCGGAAAAGACGAAAGCCTTACTCGCGTTGCAATTACGGCGCCTTCTTTGTTCTCGGCGGGACGCGGCTGCTGAGAATTTCGATGGCGGGCTCAAGCCTTTGGCGCCGCTTCCAGAAATCGCCCCAGAGATCGCCTTTTTCTTTGAGCCGGGCCAGGATCGTCTTGATGTTTAGAGCCTCGGGCTTCAGGGTCGTCTTCAACTCGCGGGGCAAAATCGGCGCAGAAACCGGTGCTTTCGGAAATGCCCGCACGGCATAGGCGGCGGCCAGCGGCCGCCCGTGCGCATTCTGCTGGACATCGATCAGCACGCGGCCCGCTGGACGCTTGGCGACGATGCGCTCGCTGGTGACCAGACTCGGGTGCTCAGCGGTCACGGTGCGTGCGATGATTTCGCCGAAGGTCCGCAACTGCTCATACGTATAGACGGGCTCGACGGGAATGAAGATGTGGATCCCGGTCGCGCCTGAGGTTTTCACAAAGTGCGCCAGGCGCAATTCCTCCAGCTTCTCGTGCAGCGCTTTAGCGATGGTGACGACTACAGAAAACTCCGTCCCGTCGGAAGGGTCGAGGTCAAAGAAGAAGTAATCGGGATGCTCGAAATCGTCAACGCGGTTCGACCACGGATTGTGGTCAATGCAGCCAAGCCCAGTCAAAAAGAGAAGGGAAGCACGATCACTGGCGGTCGCGTAGTGGATTGGTTCGCCTTTTTTTTCGGAATCAATTGGCACGGTTTTGAACCACTCCGGCACGCCTTCCCGCAAATCTTTTTGAAAGAAAGCCTGGCCTTTGATTCCGTCCGGATAGCGCCGCAGCACCAGTGCGCGGTCGCGCAGAAACGGCAGAATAAAATCCGCCACCTTATAATAGTAAGCAAGCAGATCCCGTTTGGTGTAGCCCGACTCCGGAAAATAGACTTTGTTCAGGTTGCTGAACCGAAGTCGCCTCCCGTCCAACTCAATCGAAACCGTTTCCGCGCGCCCCTTGAACAATTCGGCTTCGATCTGCGCGGGCGTGCTCAGGACTCGCCCCACGACTTCGGGTGCCCGCACTACCACCGGGGCCGCAGTCGGCTCAACCGCGGCCTGCGCAACCTCGCTCTCCCACTGGCAATCCGCGGGCCGCACGTCTTCTCGCAGCGCGATGAAAACCGGATGTCGCAGCGCGTGCTCCTGCGTCCATCCGCTGAACTTGACGCGCGCGATCAGTTCCGGCGAAACCCACGACGGCTTTTCATTGGCTTCCGGCACAGCATCAAACGGGCAAGCGCCAACGGCAAGATCCTTCAGTTTGCTGCTTAGCTCTCCATGCTTCTTCGCATCAAAACCGCTGCCCACGTGCCCGATAAACCGCAGTTTCTTTCCCTCATATAAACCCAGCAGCAGGGAGCCCAGAGGAATCGCCGGCGTGCGCGCCGCGGTCCAGCCGCCGATGACGGCATCGAGCGTCTGCGCCACCTTCAGCTTCAGCCAATTCATGCTGCGATCCGAAACGTACCGGCTGTCGGCTCGCTTTGCCACGATGCCTTCGAGGCCCGTCTCCTTCGCCAGCGCGAAGAGTTCTTTCCCATGCTCCAATTGATGGTCGGCGTAGCGAATCCGCGCGGAGCCGTGCAGCAGCCGTTGCAGGAGTCGCTTCCGTTGGAGAAGAGGCGCCTCGCGAAGATCGTATCCATCGCAATAAACAATATCGAACACATAAAAAACGGCCGGCGTCTTCGAAATCAGAGTTTCTCCCGGCGCGCGCACATGCATGCGCTCCTGCAAGCGCCCGAAGTCGCTGTGGCCGCGCTCATCCAGCGCCACAATTTCCCCGTCCAGGATTGCTTGCCGCGCCGCAAGCGATTCAGGAAGCGAAGCCAATTCGGGGTAGCGCTGGGTGATGTCCACATTGTTCCGGGAACGCAACGTCAAAGCGCCATCGTCAATCCACGCCAGCGCGCGCACTCCATCCCATTTGATTTCAAACAGCCAGTTAGGATCGGAGAATGCACGCTCGGCCAAGGTCGCCAGCATTGGTTCGAGGCGCGTGGGAATCGCACTCTTGCGAGCCCCCTCGGCTTCACTCGCTTGAATCGGAACGCGGCTGCGTTTCGGAGGAAGCTCCTCTTTGATTTCTTCGATGGTCCGGCCGGTCAGCGCCGATCCGTCGTGCTCTTCGATGTTCCATTTGGAATCCTCGGCGGCATCCTTGTGCTTGATCATCAACCATTCGTTGCCTTTTTCGCTTTGTTTCAGTTTCACCAAAACAAAGCTGCCCCGCAGTTTTTCCCCGTTCAAGCCGAACTTGATTTCCCCCTTTTCTATTTGCTTGAGAGCTGGGAGATTGCCCTCCACGCGAAAAGTCCCGCGGTCCCAGACCATCACCGTGCCGGCGCCGTAGTTGCCCTCCGGAATTTTTCCCTCGAAGTTGCCATAGTCCAGCGGGTGATCCTCGGTCATCACCGCCAGCCGCTTGTCAGCATGGTTCTGCGAGGGTCCCTTGGGAACAGCCCAGGACTTCAGCGTGCCGTCGATCGCCAGGCGGAAATCGTAATGCAGCCGCGTTGCCCGATGCTTCTGCACCACAAACGTGTCGCCGTGTTCCTGCCCGGGGCGGACCTCCACCTGTGGCAGCTTCGGCATTGGCAGGCGTGCGCGTTTACCGGCCGCGGTGGGCTTACCGGCTGGGGGCGGCTTGTCTTGTATCTTTTTTTCAACGGATTCCGGCTCACCGGACGGCTCCGGCGTCCGGTCGAACCTGCGTTTTCGCTTGTATTCTTCGAGCTTGGACACGAAGGGCATTCTATCGCAGACCTGTCGCTCGGGGCCCAGGTAAGCCCGTACGAGCCTGTTAGAATTAAGCTGACTGATAGACCAACTGCCCAGGATTGGTCTTGCTTCCCACCTTGCTGGCCGGATAATCTTAGAAACTCAGGATTAGTCACGAGGCTGTTGTCGAAGGAGTGTCCACATGGCCACGAACGTCTGGAAGGGTCATCTCACCTTTGGTCTGATTTCCATTCCCATGCGGATGTCCGCCGCCGCGCGCGGCGAACGCATCAGTTTCAACCAGCTCCACAATGTGTGTCATTCGCGGCTCAAGCAGCCCCTGTTTTGCCCCGTTTGCAACCGCAACGTGGAACGCTCCGAAATCGTGAAGGGCCACGAGTACGAAAAAGATCAGTACGTCCTCTTCAGCGAAGAAGAGCTCGACAAGATCGAGCCTCCCTCCGCCAAGGTCATGGAAATTCTGGAGTTCGTAAAGCTGGACGACATGGACCCGTTGTATTTTGACTCCTCTTATTACGTTGCGCCGGAGGACGCCGGTGTGAAGGCCTACAAGCTACTGCTGAGCGCCATGCAAGAGTCCGGCTACGGGGCGATCGCCAAGCTCACCATGCATCAACGAGAACACATCGTGATCCTTCGGCCGGGCAGCAAGGGAATGACGCTGCATACCATGTTCTATTCCAACGAGATTCGCGCGGCGGAATCCGTTCCGACCGACAAGGTGGAATTGAAAGACCAGGAGAAAAAGCTTGCGAGCCAATTGATTGAGAGCCTCGCGGCTCCGTTTGCACCGGAAAAATATCGCGACGAATACCAGGAAAACGTGAAGGTGATGATCGCTGCCAAGCTCAAGGGGCAGGAAGTGACCGAGGTGGCACAGCCACACATGGCTCCGGTGATCGACTTGATGGAAGCCCTCAAGAAAAGCCTCGCGGAAAAGCAGGCGCCGGTCGCCGCAGCGCACGCATCGGCAGAACCAGCACCAGTGGGCAAGAAACCCCCAGCTCGCTCCGTGCAACCGATCTCTACCGTGCAGAAGAGGCCAGGAAAGAAGGCCACTGGTTAATTTCAACATGGGCGCGACGGACAGATTTAGCACAACGGATGTCCAGCGCATTGTGGGCTTGACCGCGAAGCAGCTGGATTATTGGGATCGCCTACGCCTCATCTCTCCTCGAAAAGAACAAGGGAACCGCTTCTACGATTTTCGCGACCTGATCGGCCTGCGCACCGTCAAGCAATTGGTAGAGGAAGGAGTGCCCGCCAGCCGCTTACGCCATGCTTTGACCGCACTCCGGGAGAGACTCTCTCACGCGCATTCGTCGCTTGCCGAACTGCGCATTCTCTCCGATGGAAAAGACATCCTTGTAGAGCACGGTGGTGCACGCCTCGAGCCGCTCTCGGGGCAATTCGCGTTGAATTTCGAAACCAGCGAATTGGAACAGAAAGTAAGTGTTATGGCCAGGCGCGGCCCCAACGCCGACGAATGGCTTGCTACTGCGCTTGAATATGAAGCCGAAGGGGAAACCAGGGCCGAAGCTATCGAAGCGTACGAGCAAGCTCTGTGCCTCGATCCCGAAAAGCTGGACGCGCTTCTCAATTGCGGCACGCTTTGCTATGAGGAAGGAAATCTCAAGAAGGCCGCCGAGTACTTTAGCCGCGCACTGCGCGTGGATCCCGAGAGCGCTCTGGCACACTTCAATCTGGGAAGCGTTCTGGAAGAAGTTGGCAGACTGGAAGCGGCCCGTTTGCACCTCCGCCACGCCGTGCGGCTCGATCCAGACTATCCCGATGCTCACTACAACCTCGCGTTTGTTTGCGAAAAGTTAGGCGCGCGCAACGAAGCGCAGAGGCATTGGCAAGCCTACATCACTCTCGATCCCTCGAGCCCGTGGTGCGGCTACGCGCGTCAGCGCCTCGCCGGCGCCAAAGCAAGAACCGCTGGCACTACGTAGTTCGCCCCGCTAGAATCTTTCCGAGGCCGAAGCACATGTGCAGAAATATCAAACCACTTTTCAATTTTGATCCGCCCGTCACGCCAGACGAAGTTCGCGCTGCGTCTCTGCAATTCGTGCGAAAAATCACCGGGTTCAACAAGCCGTCGAAGGCCAACGAAGCCGCGTTCAACGCGGCCATCGAAGAAATTGCCGCAGCCTCGGCCCGCCTGGTGCATTCGCTCGAAACGAACGCGCCACCGAAGAACCGGGAAGAAGAAGCCGCGAAGGCCAAGGCTCGCGCCGCGGAAAGATTTGGTGGTACGTACGCCGAAGGTGACTAGCGACCCACTGCGTAAATTGGTGGAGGCGGGGGGAGTCGAACCCCCGTCCGAAAAGCGCTACGACACGAAGCCTACATGCTTAGCTCAATTCCGTTTTTTTCGCCCGCCACGCTCAGAATGAGCAAGAAACGCAGCCGGCTAGTCCGATGGTTCTCGCCCAAGCCTTACGGACCGAAAGGCTTAGGCCAGCTCACTGTGTGACGCTTCTGACCGGGCCCATGAGCGAAGCCCGGGGAAGCGGCAACTTAATTAATTAAGCTGCAAGTGCCAAGTTGTTGTTGGCATTTCTAGTTTCCACCAAGTTACGGGCAGGTGGACCCCGGCATGCCTT